>JADHEF010000113.1_pt1 | contig 92569 bp, 80 predicted proteins | sample 8952391 | NCBI WGS metagenome assembly JADHEF01 (sample SAMN16124439, study PRJNA663245) | bioreactor sludge metagenome | isolation source: sludge (nitrite) | place: India:Bengaluru | collected 2019-02-28
ATAAAATTCAAATTAAACTTAAAATCAGGAGAAAAATTCAAACTAAAACTAAAAGTCTACAAACCAATAAAACAAAAATAAACACAAAAATTCAACTTTTTTGAGAGATCTTAACTTTTTCATTTCTCAAATAAAAAAAACAAATAGTTTAAAGGGGAAAAATTGAAATGTTTATACTAAACATTTTTAATAAAAAACTTTTCCCTACTTTCTTTTTTTAATATAGAACTTACTTGATTACTAAATTAATATTATATATTCATTAGTTATCTACTATTTCTCTATTATTTATTCAAAATTCATTTATTATTTATTCATTATGTATTTAGTATATATTCAATATTATATGATTTTTAGGAATATTCTATTTTTTTTAAACTATTTTTATATTTATCACTTATTATTGTACTTTTTAATAAAAATTGTTTATGAAACTTATAATAAGAAAAATTAAACAAAAATTATTTATGATTAATACTAGATATATAATAAACAAGATAACAAACAAAAAGAAGTTAAAAAAATCTTTTAATAATTTAGACTTTTATTTTAAGTTATCTAATTTTTGATTTATATCTCTCGAGGTGTAGAAATGAAAGACAAAAGTGCCATAAACTTAAGAAAATCTATGGAACGTGGATCTATAGAAAACGAAACCAGAGTTTCAGAACATGTTGGAGACGTAATGACATTAGCTGAAAAGGAAGTCATATCTGTCCACCCAACTACTAGAATAATTGAAGTCGCTGAAGTTATGGTAAAACACAAATTCAGAAGAATTCCTGTTACAGATCCCGGCTCTCAAAAACTTTTAGGAATAGTAACTGCTATGGATATTTTAAATTTCTTAGGGGGAGGAGATAAATTTAATATAGTTGAAGAAAAGTATAATGATAACTTTTTAGCAGCTATCAATGAGTCAGTAAGGGAAATTATGACTCGTGATGTTATCTCTATGACAAACAGAGATTCAATCAATGATTGTATTAGCTTAATGTTAGAAAAGGATGTTGGAGCATTACCTATTTTAGATGAAAATGAAAAATTAGTGGGTATTATAACTGAAAGAGATTTTGCTTTAGCAATGGCTGGTGTTTTAACTGAAGAATTAGTTGAAGACTTCATGAGTACTGATGTTATTACAACTACACCAGGAACACCAATTGAAAGTGCTTCTAAAATAATGGTTAGAAACAAATTAAGAAGGATTCCAATTTTAGCAAAAGCCATGGAAGATACTGCAGCTCATGGTGAAGAAGAGTATTTAGAGGGTATCATAACTTCTAATGATGTTTTAAAATTCTTAGGGGATAATAAAGTATTTGCTAAAATGGAGTCAAATAGTGGGCTTGGAATTTTAGAAACTAAAATCTCTGAGATAATGGAAAATAAAGTCACAACTGTAGAACCTTTAACTAGGTTAGGTGATTTATGTGAAATATTAAGAGAAAAGGACATTGGTGGAGTTCCAGTTGTTAAAAATGGGGAATTATTAGGAATTATAACTGAGAGTGATATTCTAAAGGCGATTAAAAAATAATAGGGATTAAAAAATAATCAAATATTATATTAACATTTTTATTGATTAATCTATAATGGATTATATCAAAAATTAATGACTTAAAAATTCATATGTTCTATTTTGGTGATAAAATGCAAATAAAAAATTTAATGTCCGAAGAGTTAGTAACTATTGATAAAGACCAAAATATTTGTGATGCTCTTAGATTAATGAAAAAAAATAAAATATCTAGATTACCTGTTACTAATGTTAACGAAAACAATGAGAAAGAGTTAGTAGGAATAGTTGCAGAAAAAGATATAGCTACAAAATTAGGCTCTTCAAAATATGGTAATTTAGCTCCTTCCCATTTCCATGTTTCAACAGTAATGGTTAAAGATGTTATAACTTTAGAAGAAACTGAAGATATTGATAAAACTGCTAAACTAATTCTTGAAAAAAATATTGGGGCAGTTCCTATCACTTCTGATGGCGATTTAGTAGGAATAATTACTAAATCTGATTTTATTGATACATGTAAAGGAAAAGCTTATGAAAAAATATTAGCTACTGATATTATGAGTAGTGAAATAATTTCTGTATCTTCTCAAGATAGATTAGTTCATGCAAGAAGAGTCATAATGGATTCTAATATTGGAAGATTATTAGTAAATGAAAACAATGAACTTGCAGGAATATTAACTTCAAAAGATATAGCAAGAGCTTTAACTTCATTTAGAAAACATGTTCCAGATAAATATAAACAAGCACAAATAAAAAACATATTAGTAGAAGAAGTAATGTCTCCAAATGTTGAAAGATTATCTTCTGAATCTACAGTAGCCGATATAGCTAATAATATGTTAGAAACAGGTTATAATGGTTATCCAATTGTAAATGAGGATGATACCGTAGTTGGTATTGTAACTCAATCTGATTTACTTGGTTTAATTGTTGATTTAGAATTAGGAGAATAATTAATATTCTAATTCTATTTTTTAAAATTTTATTCTTATATTTCACGTTTAATTTCTTATTTTTATAATCTCAAAATTTTATCTTTAATTTTTGCATTGAAAAAGAATTAATTGGTGCAAAATCATTTTCAAATATATTTAGATAGCTTTTTTAGGCTTTTTAAAATCATATATCAATTGGTACATAAGTTTAATTTAGTCAATATATTTAAATAATTTAATATAGAAATATATTATCATTCAAATATAAGGAGGCTTTCATTTGGGAGGAAAGAAAAATCAAATTCATGTTGTTAAAAATCCTAATGGGGGTTGGTCTAACAAAAAAGCACATGCAATAAGATCATCATCAATTCATGAGACTCAACAGAGTGCTATTGATCATGCTGTCCGCCAAGCGAAAACTCAGGGCAATACTGAAGTTATTATACATAGTAAAACAGGGAAAATTAGAGCATCTAATACATATAATCGTAAAGATGATCCTAAATCAATTAGAGGATAAAATAATATTGTTTTTACACCCCTTTAATTTTTATTTAATCTTAGAATAATCAAAACTAATTAATTTTTGAATAAATTGTATTTTTTTGTAATATATTTTTATTTTATTATTCTTGAAAGACAAATTAATAAATCGGGATTTAATTTTTTATTTAAATTTTCAATAGAGACAAACTCCTCTATTTCTTCTAAGAATGAATCAAGCCATCCATAATCATCATTGAATAAAAAATGTCCTTTTAAACTTATACTTATTTTAACCTCAATTGAATAAAAAGGATACTGATTTTCTGTATTATCATAATCTGTCAAAATAGGATTTATATCTTCATTGAAACCTCGATAATCTGGAATTATAGTGATGTTAAATATGTTATTATTAATTTCTATATAATTATCTTTATTTCTTATTATTTTTGAGTTCATAGGCAGATTTATTTCAAACTCTTCCCTAATAATATTCTTTAAAACTTTATTTTCTGAAAAAATCTTATTTTCTAAAGTATCACTATCAAATTCTTCTATAGTGATCGTTTTTATCTTTTTTTCATCAATTTCATTTTTAGCATAATAATCATCTAGATGTACACTTAGTTTGTCTATTATTAAGTATTCTAATATGGAATTGATAATATTTTTTTTATTAAGAATCTCGGGATTGTAATTATAATCTTTTTCAATAGTTTCTTCATTATTAAATATTTTAATGTATTTTTCATTTTTAGGAAACAAAAATTCTAATCCTGTATTAAAGTTCTCGTTTAAATCTTCATTATTAAATATTTTAATATATTTTTTATTTTTAGGAAATAAAGATTCTAATGCAGTATTAAAACTCTCGTTAAAAGAATACCCATAAATTTCAATTGGAGTTGCCTCGTTATCTATAAATTCGTAAGCTATAATTCCTCTTAAATTAATTTTTATTGTTTCATTTGAGAGGAAAAATTTATAAAAAAGTACAAATGCTAGAGTAATAAAAGGTAAACTAGAAATAGATAAAATAGTAATATTTTCATTAGTTAATACCACTAAACAGGATGCTAATATTTCCACAACAAATGCTAATAATATTACAGTAATTATTAATAATATTGAATCATTTGTTCTTCTACGAATATCTTCTATTGGTGTATGTGTCATTTTTCACCTAATCATATAAAATTAACATTTTTCTTTTACATCCAACTAATACATAATTAGAATAAAGTAATACTTATAATTAATTATATAATAATATTCAATTTGTTTTAAAATTTAATTTTTCCAAAAACTATTAGTTTTGTTATTTAGAATTATTAGTTTTATTATTTAGAATTATTTATTTTCATGAAAAAATCTTTTCTTGGAGCATATATGAAGATAAAACTAGGTTTTACTCATTAAATAAACAATAAACTTTAACATGGCCTTTAATGGGTGAAATTTATGAGGGATATGGAATATCTCACAAAAAATAAAGATATATTATATTTATATTCATTTTTTCCACTTTTTTTAAAGATATTTTATTTATTCTTCAGCGAATTAATTAGAGTTTAATTTTAATTTATTATTTTTATTCTAAAATTTTATCTTTTTTTAAATTTAAAGTCTTATTACTAATTTTAAAATTTTATCGAAACATATTTAATTAATTTTTTTTATATATAATCATAGAAGAAGTTTGAAGATATTTTTACAAGGTCTTTTAAGGAGTTTTTAATATAGGTTCAAAACCACATCTTAACAAAAATCAAAAAAATCCTAAAATTGCTTTTTTAGGTCCAAATGGAACTTTCACACATGAAGCAGCATCTAGCTTAGGTGAAGAATTAGTTTCTTATTGTTCAATTCCTTCTGTAATGGGATCTGTTACTACTGGTGAGTGTTCTAAAGGGATAGTTCCTATTGAAAATTCTATTGAAGGACCAGTTGGTATAACATTAGATCTGTTGGTTCATAAAGTCGACCTTAACATTGAAAAAGAATTAATTATTCCAATTAGCCATAATCTTCTTGTAGATGGGGATATTTATAATATTGATGGTAATAAAAAGGATAATGTTAATGAAAATAAGGATATTGATAGTAATGATAATCATATTATTATAAATAATGATATTAATGATATCAAAGATGTATATTCTCATTCTCAAGCATTAGCGCAATGTCAAAATTATTTAGAGAATCATGGGATTAAAACTCATTTCACTTTAAGTACTGCAGCAGCAGCTAAATTTATTAAAGGTAAATCTGGGGTTGGAGCTATAGGAACATTAAAAGCTGCAGAATTATATGGTTTAAAAGCAATTGATAAAAATATTCAAGATATAAAAAATAATAAAACAAGATTCGTTTTATTATCTAAAAACAAGACTAAAATAACTGGAAATGATAAAACTTCGATTTTATTTTCTCTTTTTGATGATAATCCTGGGGGACTTCATGATATTTTAGGGGTTTTTGCTGAATATGATATAAATCTTACTAAAATCGAGTCTAGACCTTCTAAAGAAGGATTAGGTAAATATATATTTTTCGTTGATTTTGAAGGTCATAGGGATGAGACAAATATTTCAAATATCCTCAATACTGTCGAAAAAAAAGTTTCTTACATGAAAATATTAGGTTCTTATCCTAAGGCAAATTTGGATAAATCATAAACTTTAGATAAATTATAAATAAAATAGTTTACATATAATATATTCTAAGTAATTAATAATTTGAAATATCCTATAAAATATATTCATCATAAAATATTTTATAATATCATTAAGATAGATTATTATAATTAAGATAAATTACTATCATTAAGATAGATTATTACAATTAAGATAAATTACTATCATTAAGATATTTTTACAATCAATATAATTTATACAATAATATAATTATTTGTACAATATATATAATTTATAATGTAATTTTTATATACTACTTTTTATAATAAATTATGAAATAATACTAAATTTTTATAATAGTATTTTACATAATTTTCATAATTATAACTTTTAGTATAATACTTTTAGTATAATGATATAACTTTCATTATAATTTTACGAAATATAATAAAATTATTATAATATTTATGGAATATAATAAAATTAATTCTTATAATCAATTTTATATAATAAATATCTAATTATTATTTATTTTTTAGAATAAAAAGCCTTATGGGGTGGATAATATTAATCAAGATAAACAAAAGCTCTTAAAAATTATGCAAGAGCTTAAAAAGGATTACGAGGCAGGAAATATTTCTGAAGATAAATACAAATATTTATCTAACCAATATTCTAACAGAATAGCTAATTTAGATGCTACAAATAGAATAAGAAATATGCAGGGAAGGCAAACTATTAAAAAACACAATTCTGGACCTGCCCAAAGAAGTATGGCTGAAGCTAGCAAAAAAGAAGATCAAGATCTTATAAATAAATATGTAGTAAAGCCAAAAGGTAATGAAAATGTAAAAACAAATGTTAAAGTTTCCAATAAAGGAAAATATGCTATTCTAGCAGTTGTATGTTTAATTGGTGCTTTTTTAGTTGGTATTAGTTTTGGATTATTTACTGGTCCTCAAACAACTATTCCAACAGCTTCTGTTATGGTTGATGATACAGCATTTCCAAATTTTTTAGTTAATGCTACAAATAGCACTACTGATACTAATAGTAGTACTAGTACGGATGTTTCTACTGACACTAATTCTTCTAGTGATAGTTCAGATTCTGGAAATTCGGATGATAACTCTAATGACAATGGTGGACAGGATAGTGGAGATAATACTGATCCTGGAAGCTCTGATGGTGGAAATTCTGGTAATGATGAATCTGGAACTACTAATTAATGTCTAAACCATAATATAGGTGAACTAATGAAAAAATATATCTTAGGCATAGTACTTATAATAGCTGTTATATTTGTATCTGGCTGTATCACATCATCTAGCGATAATTCCGGGGCTAATGGGACAGATACTCCTAAAACCTTAGCTAAAAATGGTGTATTAATTAAATATCCTGGTTCATGGGTTGTAGCAAATTCTGGATCTAATGATTCAATAATGGCAGTTGCTGATCCTAAATCTAAAGATGCTAGTACTGGATTTAGTAGTGTAAATGTTAATATTGAGAGGAAAAATCTCTCTTCTTCTTTGGATACATACTTTAACCAGACATATTCAAAATTATTTTCCAATTCGAGCTATTCTCCAATTGCAATTGGAAACACGTCTGTTGGATCGTATAATGCTTTAGAAGCTATATATACTCAAGATGATAATGGTTCAGTTAAACAACACAGGGCCATTTGGATAGAAAATAATAATGAAGTTTTTGTTATTTTATGTACTGCTCCTCAAGATGATTTTCAAAATCAACTTAAAAATTTCGAGTTCATCCTATCCAATTTCAAAATAACTTAAAAATTTTAAATAACTTAAAAATTTTAAAACAATTTATCAATTAAAATTTGGATTTTTTCCATTTTTTTTTTTAATTGTAAATTTTTTTTATTAAAATCTCTTGTTTAATATTTTTATTATATTTTAGCATTTTTAGAATTATATAATACTTTTTAAGTGTTTTTAGAATTATATTTTAGAATTTAACTTTTATTTTTTTAAAAAACAAATTTAGAAAACAAATTTATTATTTAAAAAGAAATTTTAAATAGCAAATTTATTTTTAAAGAAACATATTTAAAAAAAATTTATTTTTAAAAAATCAAATTTTTATCAATAATTTAATCTTAAAGTGGTTTAAATGAAAATTATATTATGTGTAACTGGAAGTATAGCTGCTACAGAGTCAATTAAATTAGCTAGGGAATTAAGAAGACAAGGTTTTGAGGTTAAATCATTTATGAGTGATGCTGCCACAAAAATAATCCATCCTAATTCTATGGAATTTGCAACAGGAGAAGAAGTAGTTTTAGATATCACTGGTGGTATAGAACATGTTAAATATTCTCAAGCTGACTTAATACTTGTTGCTCCTGCTACAGCTAATGTTATAACTAAATTTGCATATAAAATATCTGATAATCCAATCAATTCTTTACTTATAACAGCTGATGGTCATGATACGCCTATATTATTTGTACCATCTATGCATGATTCTATGCTTAAATCTATTTCTGGTAATATTGATAAAATAAAATCTGAGATATCTTCTAAAAAAGTACAATTTGTAAGTCCTAGAATGGAAGAAGGTAAAGCTAAGTTTCCAAAGATTACAGATATAATATTAGAGTCCAAACATCTAATTAGTTTAAGTAATTATGAACAGAAGATAAATAAAAAAGATAATAATGATTCAAATGCTGAAGATAACACTCCTAATTTAAGTAAAAAGATATTGATTTCTTTAGGAGGAACTTATGAAGCTATTGACCCAATAAGGGGGATAACTAATAAATCTTCTGGAAAAATGGGTTTAGAATTAGCTAAAGAAGCTTACTCTAGAGGATTTGATGTTAAGATTATCGCTGGAATGATTGATGTTGATATGCCAAATTGTTTTGATATAACATATGTTGAATCAAGTCAAGAAATGAATAAAATAACAAAAGAACTAGTAAAAGATTATGATATATTTATAGCTACTGCTGCTGTTTCTGATTTTGCTCCAATAAACAAGAGTGAATCTAAAATATCTTCTTCAATTAATCTATCTTTAGAATTTAAGCAAACTGAAAAAATTATTAGGCAAATAAAGGAATTAAATCCAAATATCTTTTTAGTAGGTTTTAAAGCAGATTATAATATTTCAAAAGATGAAATGATTAATTTGGCTAAAAAACAGATGAAAGAAGTAGGTACAGATCTAGTAGTTACTAATGATGTTAGTATTGAAAGTTGTGGATTTGGTTCTGATAATAACCAAGTTATTCTTGTTGATGAAGAAATTCTTGAAGTTCCAAAATGTTCTAAAACTGAAATAGCTGAAATAATATTTGATAAATTAGAAAAAGATATTAATTAAATTGATTTATTTCATTATCAGATAAATTATAATTTAAATCTTCTTTAAGGTTTATTAAACTTTTTTTTATTTATTAATTTAATATTAAATTCGTTTTAATCTTCTTTAATATCCATTGAAGTTATTTTATTTATTAATTTAATATTAAATTTGTTTTAATCTTCTCTAAGAATCATTGAAATTTTTTAATTTATTAATTTAATAGTAAACTTTATTATGGTGGACTTACAAAATATATATTAAAATATATTAAATCATAATTTCATATAATAGTTATATAATAATTAGAGTAGTTTTGATTAAATTTTAATTAAGTAGTTTTAATATTTTTTATTTTATTGTTTTTGTAACTTATATTTCTATGTTAGATATAAATAGCTTATATTTTTAATATCTGGCCATGCTCTATTATCTTTTGTCCATTTTTGCAGAATTTAATTGAGATTATAGAAAATGTTATATATAGTTAAAATATATATTATTATTACTTAGACTGAACATATTGAATTGATTTATATTATCTTATGTTAATATGTTTATTTTAGTTCTATATTTATATATTAAAAATTAAGAATTATTTAATAAAAATAATTCTAAATTAAGATTATATTTAATTAAAAATATATTTTGAGATAAAATTTATATTTAAAAATTAAAATTATGCTAATTTTATAATATCCACTATTATTCAATTTTTTGATTTAAAGCAAAATTATGGGAATTTCTAATTTAATTTTCAATAAATTAAAGATTTTTCTGTAAATAATATGGTTATCTTTTTAGATTATCTCTTTAAATTGCATTTAATTGTATAATTTTATATAAGATAATTTATATATTAATAATAATTTTAAATTAATTATTCATATCATAAAATAATTCAAAAATAGAGTTATTTAATAAAAATTATTATCACATACGAGGTGTTATTAGATGAGTAATAAAAACACATTAGATACATTAGAAGGCACTACAACTGTGGGTATTACTTGTACCGATGGTGTTGTCTTCGCTAGCGAAAGAAGAGCTAGTATGGGAAATTTAGTAGCTCATAAAGTCGCAGAAAAAATATTTAAAATTGATGATCATATTGCAGCTACAATTGCAGGTTCTGTTGCTGATGCACAAAGTTTAATGAAAGTTATCAGTGCTGAAGTTTCATTATATAAAATGAGAAATGGTGAAAATATTAGTATTGAATCTGCTTCAGCTTTAGCTGCAAATATCTTACATTCTTCTCCACTATATGTACAGACATTACTTGGTGGTGTGGATGAAAATGGAGCTTCAATTTATTCTCTTGATCCTGCTGGAGGTATGATTAAAGATTCATTTATCTCTACTGGTTCTGGATCTACTTTTTCCTATGGTGTACTTGAAGACAGAGTAAAAGAAGGTATAAATGTTGAAGAGGGTGTTGATGTAGCTATTAGGGCTATTAGGGCAGCTATGGAACGTGATACTTATTCTGGAAATGGTATATTAGTAGCTACTGTTGATAGCGAAAAAGGCTTCGAAATGTTATCTAAAGATATTATTGAAGCAAAATTAAAAGAAATTAGCTAAATTAGCTAATTTACATTTTTTATTTATTAAAACTTATTTTATTAAATATGTGTATATTGAAAGACTTGAGCAAACAGAATATTATTTGTTAAAGACTGTTTTCACTATAATACATTTTTTACAAAACTAAATTAAGAATTCCTAAAATATTTTGATTATTTAATGTTTATATTCCATTTTTTAATAATATTATTTGATTAAAATAATGGTTTATTAAAATAATGGTTTATAATTATATTCAATGTTTTCAAAAATACTTTATAAAATATCTAATTTCAAAATATTTTACAATAAACATATTATTAATTTAAACATTTTATAAATACATTTTATAAATATACTTATAAATTCACTTTATAAATTCATTTTATAAATTCATTTTATAAATTCACTTTATAAATTTTAAAACTTATTACAACTCTCAAATAGCTAAATGTTGCATATATTTGAGTTTACAGATTTAGGACTTATTTAAAATACTTAAATTTGTTATAGTATATTTAAAATAGGATTTTCGAAATCAATTTTATTAAATTATATTTAAAATGTTAAAATTTGTTAAAATCTGTATGATATGCTTAATATTGTAAAATTTTTTTAGAACATTACACTTTTTACATGTTTTAAAAATTAATTGTATAAGATATTTTAGAATTCTTAGATAATTTTTGTTTAAATCAAGATTTTTACACATCTTATTTTTCAAAGTGATTATATGACTTCAGAGATTCTTGAAGAAATCAAAAAAACAATCGTACAAAGACTTCCTGAGCGAGTGCAAGTTGCTAAAGTAGAATTTGAAGGCCCGGAAGTTGTTATTTATACAAAAAACCCAGAAATAATAACTGAAAATGGGGATCTAATAAGGAATTTAGCTAAAGACTTAAGAAAAAGAATAATAATTAGGTCTGATAAATCCGTACTTTTGGACCCTGAAAAAACAATAGACAAAATACATGAAATTGTCCCAGAAGAAGCAATGATTACAAACATCTCATTTGATGAAGTAACTGGTGAAGTTGTAATTGAGGCTAAAAAACCAGGGCTTGTCATTGGGAAATATGGAGTAACATCAAGAGAAGTTGTTAAAAATACTGGCTGGGCTCCTAAAATATTGAGAACTCCTCCAATATCTTCTGAAATTATTGAAAGAGTTAGAAATACTCTTAAACATAATAGTAAAGAGCGAAAAAAGATATTACAAGATCTTGGTGCTAGAATCCATCAAGGTTCAAAATATGAGAATGAATGGGCTAGATTAACTTCTATGGGAGGATTTAGGGAAGTAGGTCGATCATGTATGTTACTTCAAACTCCAAATAGTCGTGTTCTTCTTGACTGTGGAGTTAATGTTGCAGGTGACGAAAAAAATGCATATCCATTTTTAAATGTTCCTGAATTCTCTTTATCTGATCTTGATGCAGTTATAATCTCTCATGCTCATTTGGATCATACTGGTTTTTTACCTTATCTTTATCATTATGGTTATGAAGGCCCTATTTATTGTACTGCTCCAACTAGAGATTTAATGACATTACTGCAGCTTGATCACATTGATATTGCTCATAGAGAGGATGATCCTCTTCCATTTAATATAAAACACGTTCAAAAAAGTATTAAACACACAATAACTCTTGATTATGGTGAAGTAACTGATATCTCTCCAGATATAAGATTAACTCTTCATAATGCTGGACATATATTGGGTTCTGCAATGGCTCATATGCATATAGGTGATGGTCAACATAATATGGTTTATACTGGAGATTTTAAATATGAAAGAAGTAGGCTTTTAGAACCTGCTACATCAAGATTCCCTAGAGTAGAAACTGTTGTTATGGAAAGTACTTATGGCGGACATGAAGATGTTCAACCTTCAAGGAATAATGCTGAAAAACAAATGATGAAGACTATATATAAAACTCTTAAACGAGGTGGAAAAGTTTTACTTCCAGTTTTTGCTGTTGGAAGAGCTCAGGAGCTAATGATTGTTTTAGAGGAATATATGCGTCATGGAATGATAGATGAAGTTCCAATTTATATTGATGGTATGATTTGGGAAGCTACAGCTATCCATACTGCAAGACCAGAATATTTAAGTAAAGATCTTAGGGATCAAATTTTCCATATGGGAAGAAATCCATTTATTTCAGAAGCTTTCCATAAGGTTCAAAATGTAAATGAAAGAAAGGATATTGTTGAAGGAGAACCATGTATTATTCTTTCAACCTCTGGTATGTTAACTGGTGGAAATTCTGTTGAATACTTCAAATGGTTAAGTGAAGATGAAAAAAGTACTCTTATATTTGTAGGTTATCAGTCTGAAGGATCTCTTGGTAGAAGAATACAAAAAGGCTGGAAAGAAATACCTCTAAAAGAAGAAGGCAAAACCAAAGTTTATAATGTCAAAATGGAGATTAAAACAATTGAAGGATTCAGTGGTCATTCTAACAGGCGTCAATTAATGGAATATGTTAAAAAACTTTCTCCAAGACCAGAAAAAGTTATAATGTGTCATGGGGATGCATATAAGACATTAGATTTAGCTTCAAGTGTTCACAGGAGTTATAAAATTGAAACTAAAACTCCACTTAATTTAGAATCTACTAGAATTCAGTAAGATGCCTTTGGACTAATTAAGCTAAAAAAATTTTAAAAATAGTAATAAGTAAATAATACTAAAAATTATATTAAAAATTATATTAAAAATTTCTTTTATAATTTATTAAATAGGCTATTGGAAAATAAGTTTATTTGTTTTTAAATTATTATTTGATTTAAATATTATAATTTTACTAATTTTTTCATTAATATCTATTATATTACTAGATTACTCTATTATATTTTGGATTAATCAGCTCTTTTTTTATTAATTATTAATATTAACTAAATTACTTTTATGATATAATAGCTATAAATATTATGAAATTAATAAATATTTATGTTGTATATTAAATATGACAAATTTTATACATTAAAATTATTGTGAATTTATTTTTAATAGTTGATTTCATTCATTTTATAAACCTAATTAATTTAAATTAAATATTAAATGTTGAAATTGGATATTTAACTTGTTAATTTAGGTATTTAACTTTTTATACTATTTGGGTGATATTAAATTAATATTAAAAATAAATATTTATATTTACATGTAAAAATTATTTAAATATAATAATTATCCATGTAAAAATTATTTATATAATAATTATTTATATAAATATTATTTATATAAAAATTATTTATATGATATATTATCAATCATTAATTTATTTTAGAAATGGTGAGTAAATGGTTACCTATTCAGATTCTGGAGTCGACATAGACCTCGAAGAAGTTACAGTTGCTAAGTTAGCAGAAAAATTAAAGCCAACTTTGAAATACAGAGATATTATAACTGAAAGTGGGCATTTTGCAGCTTTAGTTAAAATGGGCAATAAAGGTATTGCAATGAGTACTGATGGTGTTGGTAGTAAAATTTTAGTAGCTAAAATGATGGAAAAGTATGATACTATTGGTATTGATTGTATTGCTATGGTCGTAAACGATATACTCTGCGTAGGTGCAGAACCAATAGCTTTAGTCGATTATTTGGCTGTTGAAGAACCTAATCCTGAAATCGCTGAAGAAATTGCCGAAGGCCTTGCAGAAGGAGCAAAACTTTCAAACATAGCTATTATTGGTGGAGAAACTGCTTCACTTCCAGAAGTAGTAAATGACTTTGATCTTGCTGGAACTGGAATTGGCTTTGTTGATCTTGATAAAGTTATAACTGGAAATAATATTTCTGAAGACGATGTTTTAATTGGTATTAGAAGTAGTGGTATTCATAGTAATGGTTTGAGTTTAGCTAGAAAAACTCTTCTTGAAAACAATAAATTTGATATTAATGATCCTATTCCAAATAATCCTGAGACTACAATTGGAGAAGAATTGTTACGCCCAACAGAATTATATGTAAAACCTATTGTAAATCTACTTAAAAAAGATTTTAATATAAATGGTTTAGCTCATATAACTGGAGGAGGTTTTAACAACCTTAAAAGACTTAATAAAGATGTTGGATTTGATATAGATAATCTTCCTTCTCCTCAAGACATATTCAAATTGATATATGATCAAGGAGTTTCATTAGAAGAAATGTATAAAGTATTCAATATGGGAATAGGTTTTGTTGTTATAGTTTCTCCAGAAGATTCTGAAAAAGTATTAAATGCTTTAAATAGCGACTGTGAAGCTTATAAAATTGGTAAAGTAACTTCTGATTCTAGTAAAGTCACTCTTAAAACTTTTAAATCTACTAACATAGAATATTAGTTTTAATAATTTGACAATATTATCAAGAATTACTATCATATTATTATAATTAAAAATTATCTATATATTAAATATTATTATTAAAAATTATCAACATATTAATTATAATTAAATAAATTATTGATATATTAAATATTTTTATAAAGAATTATTAACATATTAATTATCATTATAAAAAATTATTAACATATTAATTATCATTATAAAAAATTATTATTATTATTATTATTATTTATAAAAAAATTTAAGATTTAAGGTGTGTTCATGATATTAACAGCAGAAAAAGAAAAATCTCTTTTAATGGCAATATTAACTAAACTTGGTTTAAATGAAGACGATGCTGAAATAGTAGCTAATGCTACTTTAGATGCCGATTTAAAAGGATTTACTTCACATGGGATTGGAAGATTTCCTCAATATATTCATGGTATCAAAAATGGCAATATCAAAACTGATGGTGAAATTACTATTGAAAGAGAAACTGAAGCTATAGCTCTTATAAATGGTAATAGTCTATTTGGTCAATTAGTGGCTCATAAATCTATGATTTTAGCTATTGAAAAAGCTAAAAAAATGGGTATTGGTGCTGTAGGAACACATAACTCTAATCATTTTGGAGTTACTGGTTATTATTCTGATTTGGCTATAAGAAATGATGTTGTAGGTATTGTTACTGCTAATACAGAACCAGCTATTGCTCCTTTAGGGGCAAATAAGCCATTAATTGGAACTAATCCTATTGCTATAGGAATTCCTTCTAAAGATACTTATATTGCAGTAGATATGGCTACTTCTGCTTCAGCTAGAGGAAAATTGTTAGAATCCTTGAGAAAAGGTGAGGAAATACCTGAAGGGGTTGCTCTTGATAGTGAAGGTAATCCTACAACAGATCCTGCTGAAGCTTTGAAAGGTTCTATATTACCATTTGGGGCACACAAAGGTTATGCTCTAGCATTTATGATTGAATTAATGACTGGGCCTCTTGTTAATGCAGCATTTGGAACTGGAGTTAAAGGAACTGCTAACCATGCAGAAAATTGTACTAAGGGAGACCTTTTTATAGCTATAGATCCTTCTAAATTTGTAGAACTTGATGATTTCAAAGAAAAAAATGAAGAGTTTGTGACTCAAGTTCGTGAAAGTGGAGATACTTTTGTTCCAGGGGATCTTGAAGTAAAAAATATTGCAAATAATCAAAAATCTGGATTATCCATAGATAAAAAGTTATATGAAAATTTAAAAGGAATATGTGATGATTTAGACATTGATATTAATGATTATATCTCAGAATAGTTAATAAATATATAAAAATTCTAAAGATAATTATAATTTTATTTGTAAAAATAATATAAATTTTAAAGTTTTAGAATTTCAAATTTTTAGAATTTCAAAGTTTTAGAATTTTAAAGTTTTACAATTTTATATTTTTTTTATATTATCATGAAATTTTTATTCATTTAAATTTTGTATTTTTTAAATATTAATTTAATTAAAATTAGCAATTTAAATTTAATCTAAAATATATTTATTTAATAAGCTAAAATTAGCAATTTAAATTAACTTAAAATTATTAATTTTAGATTATTTTAATTTGAAATTATTTAATTCATTTTATAAAATTCATATATTATTATTCTAATAAATGAGGTTTTTTAATTGGATAGTAGTGAAGCAGTTTATCAAGGACTAAAATCCGCTGGAATTAATTTTATTGTAAGTGTACCTTGTGTAAATCTTGGGAGAATACTTGAATTAATTGATGATGATGAAGAAATTGTTCATGTTCCAGTTACAAGGGAAGAAGAAGGACTTGGGGTCTGTGCTGGAGCTTATTTTGGTGGTAAGAAAACAGCTATATTAATGCAAAATTCTGGACTTGGAAATTGTGTTAATGCATTAGGTTCTCTTTACCAATTATACTCTTTACCATTAGTTATGATAATGAGTCATAGGGGAACCGAAGGGGAACCAATTATTGGGCAAGTTCCAATGGGTAAGGCAACTCCAGAAGTATTGACTGCAATGGGATTAGACTATTTTAATCCAAAATCTCCAAATGATGCAAAAAAGATCATATCTAACTCATGGGATTTATCTATTGATAAAGGATCTCCAATTTCAATATTATTAGATATTAATTATTGGTAAAAAATTTAGGAATTTATTATTATGGAACGTTTTGATGCAATCTTAGATATAATGAATTATATAACTAATCAAATTGTTATATGTAATATTGGATTTCCATCTAGGGAATTATATCAGATTAAGGACAGATCAGAAAATTTTTATATGTTAGGTTCTATGGGGCTTGCTTCTTCTATTGGTTTAGGATTAGCTATTGCTAAAGAGGATACTTCTAATAAAAATTTGAAAAATAAAGAAAAAATAGTCGTTTTTGATGGTGATGGTTCTGTTTTGATGAATATGGGTTCATTGGTGACAATATTTAATCAAAATCCAAACAATCTTATTTTAATAGTTTTTGATAATGGGTGTTATGGATCTACCGGTAATCAATGTACATATGCTCAAAATATAGATCTTTTAGAAGTAGCTAAAAGTATTGGTTTTGAAAAATGTTATAATTATGATGAAATAAATTTTGAGGATATTTTAAATGATGAGTCAGTAGGAACGGTTTTCATACATTATAAAATTCTTCCTGGAAATGCTGATTCTCCAATTATAGATTTAAGTCCGGAGTATATTAAAAATAGATTTATGGATTCATTAGATAATTTTAAATCTTAAAATAATTTATAAAGATTCAAATTCATTATTTTTTTCTAGAATTAGATTTATATTATTTATTAAAGTATCTATCTTTATTATATTCATGATTTTAATATTATTTATTATATTTATGATTTTAATATTATTTATTATATTTATGATTTTAATATTATTTATTATATTTATGATTTTAATATTATTTAGTAGATGTTTGAGATAATATTAAATAATATTAAATTTATATTACTTAAAAACAAATTTTAATAGGTTTATTATGATAAAAATAGCTACAGCTGAATGTTTCACTCATGGAAAAATTGGTCATGAAATACATATTTTGGCACAAGGTTATGAAAATGATTTTGGAGGAAATAATCTTTCTAATTATCGAATAAAAAATTATATTATTAATAATTCAAATGATGATTTTTTTGATAATTTAAGTTTAAGTTGTTCTTTATTTATTCCCACATTAGAAAGTTTACAAAATATATTAAAAGTTAAAACACCGGAGCCTTATACTTTAATTAAAGGAATAAAGGTTTTCAACCAAGAAAATGACTTAATAGTGGCAGAATTAATGGCAAAAGCCGTTAAAAATTTATCAAATTCAGACATTGGTATTGGAACAACTGCAGGAATTGGAAAAGGTGGTATAGCTATAGTAACTAATGATTTAACTATTACAACAACTTCTGATGTCTATGCAGATTTGACTAGTTCAGATTCTGATATTATTTTAAAAAGACAAATAAGCGGAATCGAAAAAACACTTGGTATCCTGTTAAATCTTTTGAATGATGATTTAGATTCTTTAAATGACTTCGATGACTTGTTAGTAATAACTAATTAATAGTATAATAAAAAATATTTTAATATTAAAATATTATTTTAATAATAAAAATTATTTTATTAGTGAAGAATATTTTAATAATAAAGATTATTTTAATAAATAAAAATATTTTTTCAAATTGTTCTAAAAAAAGAATAAATTTAATATATATATATATATATATATATATATATATATTTCTTAAAATAAATTTTTTAATATGACTCAATAAATTTAATAAAAACTTTCCAAAATTTTCATAATTTTCATATATTTTTTTAAATTTTTCAGTATATTTTTTAGATTTTAATTTATTTTTCTAATTAAATATTTATTAATTCTTTAAGTGTTTCTTTTGTTATGATATTTGCTACATTATCTAAAACATAGGGGGTTATTGGCACTCCACTTGTAATAAATTTGTTTGTTGTAATAATTTTATGATTTTTTTTAATTCCTTCTTCTCTAAGTAAATTAACAACAATGTTCGAATCATCAAATTCAGATATATCTTTGGTGATTATTTCTTCTTCACCTATCCCAAATATTCCTCCAGTCCCAATTGTTTTTGCCCCATTTTTATGTGCATGTTTTATTATTTTAGCAGCTGTAGATATGGTATCTCCTCCTGCTAATTCTAAAACAACAACATTTCCATTGATTAAATCTAAATTTTCCTCGTTTATATTAACATTATAACTTTCTACATTTCTATAACTTTTTTCATGGGTTGATAATCTTTTTATGAAGTCTGTTTTATATTCTCCAACATTTCCTCCATACATTAAAAATATCAAATCAGATTTTGATATCTTTTGATTATCAAAAACGTTTATAGTTTTTGGACCTCCTCTATGTACTTGTATAAGATTTATACTGGTTCTAAGTCCTAATCTACCAACACCTACTAAATCTACTTTTCCTTTTGGGATTAAACTATCTTCAATTTTTTGAATCATTTTTAATTCTCCTATTCTTAACAATTGTTATATTTTATATTGTTTATATTTAAATATTTATTAATTATAAAATTATTTGTATAATTATAATTTAAGACTAAAAAGCTCACAAATAACAAACCATCTATTATAAGTCAATGGAATTTATATATTTCCAGGGGATTTCTTGGTGGATTAACTTAGTTTCAATACCTATTTTGGATATAATATCATATAATTCTTCTAATCCTGGCACTTCACTAGCATAATGAGATATATCAACAATACAAATTCCTAAATTTTTAGATAAAATTGCCCCTTTATGAGTTAAATCTCCGGATATGAGTATGTCTACTTTATTTTTTTTAGCTAATTTTATATAATCAATATTACTGAGTCCAAAACCAGAAATAATTGCAATTTTTAATTTTTCATTATTTTCTTGCTTATTTAAGGGGTTTACTACTCTAAAATAATCAATATTTAATTTTTTTGGTATTATATCTAGAAAATCTTTGAAATTAAAAGAACCTTCACAAATTCTTCCGATTCCAGTTTCTTTATCAAAAACTTCTAAAACATTTAAATTTAATTTTTTAGCAAGTGCATCATTTGCCCCACCATTAATTATATCCCAATTTGAATGAATCACATATGTCGGTGTTTTTGGATTAAATAGTGGTGGATGATGCGAAATTATGAGTTCATTTTTTTGGGAATTATTATCTTCCTCAATAGTTAAATCCATAATTACTTTTATCTTTTTTATGTCTATGTCCTCAAATTTTGGACCAAAATAACCGATATTATCATTTTCTAGTCCTAATTCTTTTGGAATCATCACATCTATCTTTTTTATAATTTCTTTTAATTTCATAATACTCATTAATAATTATATTTAATAGATTTCATGATTTTTCATAGTTTGTGAAATTTCTTAATAAATTTTACAATATTATTATAAAATTATTATAACTTTTTTGGAACTAATATACTATCTTAATTCTATTTAATTTGTATGGAAGAATTAATCTTTGATAAGTAGCTATTTATTACTTCATCAACATTAAAGAATTTAATAGTTGAAACAGTTAATGCTTCTGAATTTATTATTTCAAAAAACATTTTTAAATTTTTTTTCTTAAATATAATTTCTTCAAAAAATGTCATTTCTGCAACACTGTACAAAACTCCTTCCTTTTTAATGCATTCTGCTATAGATTTACTTAAAACATCTATTGTAAATGTCATTGTTCCAGAAGTTTTTGTATTCAAACCTTTTGTTTTTAAAATAGCTTTATTTTCTGAATTAATGTTTATTAATCTTTCATTTATGTTATTTTTATTTTTAATAAGAATATCATTATCTTCAGCTACTGGATCTTCTATTAAAAATGCTTTTGTTGTTATTTTAGAAGATTGTTCGGGAGAAATTCCTCCTAAACCAGTAGTATCTATTATTAAATCAGACCCATTAAGTAAACTTAAATCTTGTGAAAAATTTATTTTATTATTCTCTTTATTTGGATTATGTTTCTCTTTTTCACCATTTTCTATATCTTCTGGTAGAGCATTAATTTCATAATTATCAATTAGTTTTTCAATATGAGGGTAAATATCAATAACTGTCACATTATATTTATTATTTAACATTTTAGCTATTCCTAGCCCTGTTAAATATCCTCCAACTATTTTAACATCATTTATTTTAATTTCATGCTCTTTTTCTAATTTTTTAACCCATTTAAATATAGCTAATGATTTTTTTTGAATAATAATGTTTAATATGTCTAATATTCTCATATTAGATTTTATAGTATAAACTTCAGAGGTTATCCCAGTTTCATATTCTATTTTTTTATTTTTTTCTTTCAATTTATCAACCGTATAAATAGCTAATTGTAAATAAATAGATAAAATTAATATTTTCTGATGATGATGAGGTATATTATATAAAAAATACACCATAATTAATATTAGTAATAAAAAGTATAAATCAGCAAATTAATTATTAATAATATTAATTACAGTTTTAAAAAATAACTTATTTTAAATTAGTATAATTTTAATTATTAAACTTTTAAGATTCTTCAAGACCTATTCTTTTCAATGCCATAATAGTTTCATCTCGTACAGCTTCTTCTAATGATTTTTTGTGAACAACATGGGATGGTGAAAAACCTGCGGTTAATATTCTTCCTTTATTATCCATAAAAACTAGCATGGATCCTGAACCAGGAATTCCAAGTCTTCCTCTCCCTATTATCATGTCTGCATCACTTTGATCAAGGGCCATAGTAGCTTTAGAGATGCAAGGGAATCTGTGTGAATCAGCAGAGTTTGTATTTATATCCAAATTTTTTGCTTTTGAAATCCCATATTTTTCTAATATTCCATTGATTACTTGGGTTTTAATATTATTTTTGTTTGGAACAAATACTTTTTTAGCATTTTTTATATAATTTTGTATTGCTAATACTTCTTCTTTTTTATCTCCAGTTCTTGTTCCTTCCATTGATTCTTTAGCAGCATTTTTTATTATATTTTCAAAAGCCATATTTTCACATTCATGATTATTTTGGAGTGTTAAATTAAAAAAAGTTAGCTATATTTTTTTTATGTATTAAATTATTTAAATTAATTTAAAATATATAATTGTATTATATATTTTATTATATTTAATCATATTAAAGATAAATTATAATATTTTATTATATTTAATCATATTAAAGATAAATTATAATATTTTATTATATTTAATCATTATATTTTGCTGAATAAGTAGGCATATTTCTAATTACATTCTAATTTAAGGCCTAATTTATTTAAAATATTTAAAACATCTTCAAGATTTCCGTATGTTGGAGAACCGACTCCTTTCACATCTGTAGGGTAATTTTTAGGAATTACTGTAGCCAAATTGTTAGCTCCTGCCTTTAGAGAATATTCAACATTTTCTGGCCCAATTGTAGGTGTTGGTACAGTGATTCTAATTTTTGGAAATAAAATTCTTGTAATTGCAATAGTTTTCATCTGTTCTCTAATTGAACAAGGGGGATGATTTTCCATTGGAGTGTCTTTGTATGGATTAAATCCCATTATAGGAATTTCTCCTAATGTATTAAACTTTTTAAGGAATAATAAATGATCAATTCTATCTTCATAGCTTTCTCCAAGACCAATAAGTAATCCTGAAGACAATTCAATACCTTCTTCGCAAATCATTTCACAAATTTCAACTCTATCTTGAAGCTTTTCACCAGGTTTAACTTCATTGAAAAGTTCTTCATTAACTGTTTCTAGATTGCAACAAACAGTATCTACATTATATCTTGCTAAATCTTTAATTGCTTCTCTATTTAAATCAGAACCTACATTTACTAATAATTCTAAAGGAGTGTTTTCCTTTACAATTTTTGTAGCTACAACAGCGTGTTTGCCATCATATCCATGAGCTCCTGAGCAACTTATTCTTGGTATTTCACTATCTGCAACACATTTAGCTGCTTCAAGAATTTCACTATCTTTTTTATAAAAACCATGATAGTATCCTTCACTTGAGGTTTTTGTAGCAAAACCACAATATTTGCACTTAGGTTTTACTTTACATATGTTAGTCATATGAATAGTTGATGTTAACTTAATTTGATTGTTTTCACAGTCTCTAATATAAGATGCCACATTCATTAATTTTTCAAGTTCTTTTTCATCTTCAATTTTGAAAAGTTCCAATATCTCTTCTCTTGTAAGATCTTCTCTTCTGTGAACTTTTTTTAATATTTTATTTATCAATTTAACACCAAAATGATTATTTAAGAGTGATATTTAATTTATAATTATAATTTATTTTGTTATAATATATTTTTTCTATTATAATATATTCTATTTATTATAATGTATTATGTAAATTTTTTATATAACTTCTAAATATATTATATTTTTTTAATTACTTTATAATTTCATATATCTATTTAAATTATTATTGATTACTTTATAATTTATATAAATATTTTATATCTTCTATTAGCAATTTATATTTTTTAAAACTCTTTTTTAGTTGATTATATTATATTATTAAATTTTATTTTTTTATTCAAATTTTGATATTATTATTTTTATATTTTTTATATTTTTTTTATTTATAAATTTTTTAGAAGATTTTTGTGTTTTTATTTAATATCTAAAATAGATATTTATTGTTTTTTTAAATGTTTTTATAATAATTTATTAATCTTATAAAATTTTTTTAACAATATAATATCTATTTAGAATATATAGGCTATCTATTTAGAATTTATAGATTATCTATAGAATATATAGAATATCTATTTTAGAAAATTAGAAATTATTCGGTTCTTTTTTCTAAAGCTTCTAAAATGGAAGGTAAAATTTCACCAGTTGCTCCAAAATTCATTGAATCAGCAGTTCCTAATAATGCTGCTGGATCTAAGTATTCTTCCATTTTATCAATACCTCTATTATTCATGAGAGTAGTTATTTGTTCTAAGGATTCTTTAGCCATCATTTGTGCAAATCCTGCTGGAGCTCCAAGAACTTTTGTAACTGAATCTCTGTATCCTAAGATACCTGCGTAAGTTATTGCGGTTAAAGCAGAACACATATCACATACTGGACCTAAAAGTTCAGCAGGTAATTCATATGCGTTTCCTCTTGCTTTTTGTCCAATTTCAACTAATTTATTTACAGTTTCATCATTTGCATATCCATCTGCAATGTAAACTTGTCCTTTCATCTCAGGAACTGCTCCTGGGTGGTAAGAAGACACATTTACTTTAGGTGCTTGATTCATATCTGCACTTGATAAATCTTCAAAAATAGTTTGGAACATTGTTGTAGGAACGGTACATGCATGTGTTAAAATAGCTCCTTCTTTAATGTTGTCAGAGAATTTTTCAATGATTCCTTTTTGCATATCACCTTTAGGGAACCAAGTCATAATCCAATCAGCATCAGAAACAGCTTCGACATCATCGGTTGTTACATTAAATCCTAAATCTTCTGGATGGGTAAAATGTATAGCACCTTCTGGTGGTTTAGGGACTGTTTTTGCTAATTCACCAACTTTTTCTCTTATTTGAGGCATTATTTTTTCCGGGTTTTCCTTGTGAGCTTCCATAACATCTTCATAACTGAAATCATCTACTACAGTAAATTCTTTATCAAATACAGGATCTGCAATAGTTACATCTTTTATTCCAGCCAATTCCATTAATTCAGCACCCATGGTGACGGTTGAATGTGTCATTGAAATTTCTGGTTTTCCTACTTTTTCTGCTACTTCACAAGCTCTTGAAAAATTAGTTATTCCACTAGCAGCATGTGTTCTGTAACATCCTGCTCCTAAAATTGCTACTTTCATTTTTTTTCTCCTTTTGCTTTATATTAATACTACCTTTTTAAATAAACACAATTAGATGCTTACTGCCTTTTTGTAATATCTATAATTAGTAATACTAATTGCCGATTTAATATTATGTAGTATATTTACCTTTTTAGTATTTATACAATATAAACATTTAGGTATTATATTTATTTATTTCAAGTATTATTACATTTTAACAATGCAAATAATACTAGTTAAATAAAAATTTTTCATTTTTTTTAAGTGAGTATGGTATGCTTTAGAAAAAATAAGTCATCAAATTCTATCATTTTAGTATTACTTTCTAATTTATAAAGAAATGAATGATAGTCTTTATAAATAGTAATATTTATATATCCTATAACCTAATTATTATTAATAATTTATTTAAAATAAATATTATTAACTATATTAAGTCAGCATAATACTAAAACTTATAAATTCTAGCTATACATGGAAAATTTACTCAATTAATATAAAAGTAGATTTTACATATTAATATAAAACTACAATAATTATTATTAAACAATTAATGTTATAAAGCTATCTAAATAAATTTCATCTTGCGACAAATTCAATTAGTATATTTATAATATTTATAAATTATATAACAAATATTTTGTGTGATTGGATGTATGATTTAATTAAAGAATCTATAAATGATTATGATGCAGCATTAAAATTAGCTAAATCTCAAAAAAACATTGTAGAAGTTGTTGATGCTATTTCAGAATTATCAAAAGAAGATGCTATGAAATTAGGAACTAATTTTAAACGTTTTCCTTTAGGCTGTGATTTAACTGAAGTAGTGGTTGGAACTTGTGCTTCTGACCTTGAAAAAATTGATCTTCTAGGAAATTGTATATTGGCTAATAATATTGGAGCACCTATTCATATTTGTGCATATGCATTTTCAGATATTGGTGAAAAATATGGTGAAAAAGGCATTGATATAATGGAAGAGGTTTATAATTTAACTGATGTTCCTTTAGATTTGGATCACTTTGGAAAATATGGTGCAATGAAATTTCCAAAAGAAATTGTTAAATGTGGTGGAGATTGTTATAATAAAGGTGATTCTTCTTCTGGTTGTCCTAAAGATAGGATACATAAAAGATTGATTGAACAAGAAATAGAAAGGGAAGAAGATAAAGAAGAATGGATTAAATTATCTTCTTCAGTTGCTGTAAATTTAACCAGTGAGCAAGGAGGGGTTGGACATTCTGCTCCATTTGAAGAAGCAGAATATGTGGCAAATTTAGCTAAAAAACATGGAAAAGCTCTTGAAACAATAATGTTTGTTGGAGATGGCTATGATGATTTGATCACTGGTTTTGAAAAAGCTATAGATATCAATTCGGATATATTTGTAATAGAGGGAGGTCCATTTAATTCATCAAAAAATCGTGTTGAAGCATTTTCTAAGGCAATTGCAATGTCTAGAGTTTTATGTCCTGGAAAAGTTGTAGCTACTAATGGAGCATATGAAAATGAATGTAGGGCAGGATTAAGGGCAGGACTTAATATTATTATTTCAGGTTTTCCAAATAACCATCATGGATATATGTGTGGATATTCTCCAGGTTCTGCAAAAAGGGGAAAGTTTGGCTTACCTCGTGTTTTAAAAATTATAAAAGAAGAAATTAAAAATAGCCCAGTTAATGCACCTATTGGTAGGGGTGAGCTTCTAGCACTTACAAAAGCAGTTAAATTATCAGGACCCGAAAATATATATCCAAAAAAAATAGGTTCTTTTACTGTTGGTGATGCACATTGGGGTGCAATTACAAATTCAAAAATGTATAAAAACATGCCGATTGAAAAGACAATTTCAGATATTAAAGAAGAGATAAATGGAGATTCTGTTACTCTTTTAGGTGGAAGATTCCTTTCATGGGTTTTAGCTAAAGAGATAGAAGGTTATGTTGATGAAATTGTTATAACTGACATTGACCCATTTGTGGAAAAAGCTACAGTAAATAATTTACAAGAGGAATTGGGTATAAATGTAATTTCTGGGAATTCTGATGATATAAATTCTGCTTCATTATCTAAAACTTCTATTATAACATCTACAGTACCGGGAATTGCTCAAAATATAACAAAAAAAGTTCCAAATGCTTTGAGCTTTTTATAATTATTTTTATTTAATTTATATATTTTATAATTATTTTTATTTAATTTATATATTTTATAATTATTTTTATTTAATTTATATATTTTATAATTATTTTTATTTATTAAATTGTTTTTATTTGTCATTTTTTTAATTTATTACTTTTTCTAAAATTTTTTAGTATTCTTATTATTTTTTTAGCTATTATTTGTATTTTTTAATACTTTTTTAGAATTATTACTTCATATTTAAATAAAATAGATTTAGTAATACTAAATATTTATATAGTATGAATTATAATATTGATATTGTGTCTGATAGAATATATTAGATACTTTAAAGTAATTTCTCAGTTGATAATATAAAAGGTCATCATCATCATCAATGATAATTATAAACTATTTTTTCGCTCTTAGTTTTATTAATCAGCTGAGAATTTATCTTTATATCTACGAAATTTACTATTTTGAATTCAATTCTATCTCTATCTGTTCTAGAGATTTATTTTTAGTCTCTGGTATGTAAAATTTAACAAATATTAGTGATAAAAAACTAAATATTGCAAAAAATCCAAATAATATAGATGCTCCTATATTATTAATTATATATGGGGAAAATTGTATTACTACAAATGCAGATAACCAATTTATTGCAGCAGTGAAAGACATTCCAATTCCTCTAAAATTGTTTGAAAATATTTCGGAATTTATAACTCCTAGAATAGGTGCAAAAGAAGCACCATAAAATGCAATATAACCTAATAGGGCAATTAATATTAAAATATTATTTTGACTTAAACTAAAACCATAAACCAAATATGATAAAGTTAAGGTCATACCTATTGAACCATATATAAGCAATATTTTACGACCTTTATTATCAATTAACCAAATAGCAATAAATGTAGATAAAAAATTAACAAAACCTATCAAAATTGATTGAAGCAGTGCATTTTGTGTTTGAATCCCAATGTTCTCAAAAATAGATGGGGCATATGCAATTACCGCATTTATACCTACAATTTGCTGAAAAATAGCTAAAATAATCCCAATTATCATTATTTTTTTAATTTTTCCTTTAAAAAAATCTTTAAGCTTTATTTTATTTTTCATTGATAAGGATTCTTCAATTTTAATTATATGTTCTTTTGCTGATTTTTTCCCTTCTATATTCTTGAAAATAGTTTCTGCTTCTGATTTTTTTTTATTAATTACTAACCATCGCGGGCTTTCAGGTAATGATTTTATGGAGAAAATCATATAGATAATACTAAAAATAATGGGAATGGCCAACATATATCTCCAAGAATTATTTGTATAAATTATCAAATAATCAAAAATATATGCCAAAAGAATTCCTATCACAATAGCCAGTTGATTTAAAGAAACAAGTTTTCCCCTAATCTTTTGGGGAGAAATTTCTGAGATATATACTGGCCCTAAAAATGATATTGTTCCAACTGATAATCCTCCAACAAAACGATAAAATATCAATGTTGTTGGTGAAGTGGATAATGCACTTCCTAATGATGATATAATAAATATAAATGATGTTAAAATTAGTATTTTTCTTCTTCCATGTTTTTCTGATAAATAGCCTAATATTAATGAACCTATTATACAACCGATTGTTATTGAACTTACTACTAAACCTATTTCAATATCATTTAGATTAAATACTTCCTGAATGTAACTAACTGCACCAGAAATCCCTGCAATATTAAGACCGCAAACAATTCCGCCAGTCATCACAATAAAAATTATCCAATATAAATGTTTATAGTTTATCATAGGTGTTTATAGTTTATCATAGGTGTTTATAGTTTATCATAGCTTTGAGAAAGTATCTTATATATTTATAATCTATAAAAATTATAATCTATAAGAATATTTTTTGTTTATAAAAAATCATACCTATTTCTATTAAATATATCTATTTATTTTTTTCATTAAATTCTTTTTTTAGTATATCCATATAAATCTCATCATAAACATTATTATTTATTGGATATGCTTCTCTTCGACGCCCAATTGTTTTAAATCCAATTTTTTTATACATATCTATTACTTTCTCATTGAAGTCAATGGCATATAACATAATATTGTTTAGATTTAAAATATTAAATGCAAATTTAAGAAGCAAATTAGTAGACTCTTTACCATAACCTTTTGATTGGAAAGATTTGTCTAATAAAAGACCTAAAGTAGCTTTTCCATGAACAAAATCTACATCATATAACAATCCAATTCCAATAGCTTGATCACTTTCAAAAGCCTCTCCTTTTTTTACTATAACAAAGAAAAACTTATCATTACTATTATTATATTCTTCAATATATTTTTCCTGTTTTTCATCATTAAAGGCTATATGGCTTCTACCAAATGTTAAATTAATTTCAAAATCATTTAACCAATTATTATATAGATATAAATCCTTTTTTTGACTTAAACTTAAAAATATTCTCTCACTATCTAGTTTATTAACATAAGGCATATTTAAACCCCTATCTTAGCAATATATTTGGATAATAGTAAATCTGGTCGATATGTTAATTTTGCTTGTCTTAAACCTTCAATTCCAAGATCTTCTTCACGATTAATAAATTTATAATCTGCCCATTGTTTTTCACAGAACTCTTGATTGATACAATTATAAATACCTTCAAATCTTGCATCTGCTCTTTCACAATGAATAATGACAGTATTTTTGGTCAATTCTTCTCCAGTAGATACTCCAACAATTTTGCCATCAACTCTAATAATACAGCCTTTAATGCCTAATTCAAACAAATTGTCAAACATCTCTTCCATAGCTATAATCTCATCTAAATCATTGTTTGAATTTTTAATGATATTTATGGTAAATTCCTTAGCTTCTATTAAATTATTTCTATTAATTTCTTCATATGTATATTCATAATTTTCCCTAAATTTTTTAACCCATCTACGTTTGTTACGTAATTTAGAACCTGATAATGTAATTAATTTATTTGAATTATAAATATAATCAAATGAATCTCTGTCTTCTATTAATATAAAATCTTCTAAAGTTTTTTCTAAACATTTTTTCATTTCAGGAAGTAATGGTTTAATGATTAATTCATTTCCTTCTTTTTTGAAAATTTCTTTTATTAAAGACAGTGAATCTTTTATATCACATCCTCCATATGGAAAATGACAAAATGGTTTCTTACTATTTCTTAATTTACCTTTTATACATAAACAATTTTTAATTATTGCATATTCATATTCATAGGTATTTCTCCACATGAAAAGATTAGAAAAATTCTTTTCAGCATTATTAAAATTAGTTTTATTAAAATAATCATCAAATATCTTTTTATCTGATAAAGTTATTGGTTTGAAGTTTATATCTTTCATCTTATCCTATCAATCCTTTTTTATTAATTCTAAACAGCTAACACATGCTTTATTTAATATTTCAAAAAGTTTTTCTTTTTCAATATCCATCTCTTTACAGATATGATTTTCCCATTGGATTTCTTTTTCAATTATGTCTTCAACAACTTCTTTTCCTTTTTTTGTTAAAAACAATTTGTAAGAACGTCTATTATTATCATCAATTTTCTTAATAATTAGTTTTTTATCTTCTAATATTCTAAGAGACCTAGATGCTCCACATTTATCAGTACCACAAGCTGAAGCTATTTTTCTTTGAATAGAACCTTCGTCATGATAAATGTGTAAAATTAGTTCATATTGGTTATAACTAATGTTTTTTTCTTTTAAATAAGGGCTTATGAATGCTTGATGAGATTTATTAAGAATTAAAATATAACAATTCAAATAATAACTCATATTATCCATATTTTTAATTTTTTCCATTTTAAAACTCTAAAAATTTTTGTTTGCTCTATTTCAAAATAAAATAAAGCATATAATATTATATGATTTTTATAATATATAATTGTTATCATTGACAATAATTATCATTAACAATAATTATCATTGTTAATAATTTTCATTGATAAAGTTATTTATTATTGATAAAATTAGTTTATATGGTTCAGAATATTAAAAAAGAGCAATATTTTTTTAATAGCTTTTTAAAAAAAATTAATTTTAATTTATTATTAAATAAAAATAGTTTTAATTTATTATTAAATAAAAATAGTTTTAAATTTATTATTAAATAAAAATAGTTTTAATTTATTATTAAATAAAAATAGTTTTAATTTATTATTAAATAAAAATAGTTTTAAATTATTATTTTGAAGATTTGGTTTTTATTTATAATAAATTATAAATCTTATTAAAAAAGTTTGAAAAGCACTTTATTTTCTATTAGCTAAAATATTAATTAAAAAAATTTATAGTTTATTCTTATTATAAAATTATTTTAAGAAATTTATATTATGAATTGTAAAATTAGATTCTAAGGATATTAAAAAAGATTTATACATTATAAGATATCTTTAAAATTTAAATATTTAAAATATTGCCTAAATAAATCTTTAAAAAGAAGATATGAATTACTTTTAATTTTTAATTTTTTTTAAAATTTTAGTGATTTTTAGTTTAACTTTATTATTTTTATCAAACTCAGTTTCTTTTTGTTCTATTGGCACTAATTTATCCATATTTGAGAAATTTTTTAAAAAATTATTAATCACTGTTTTATCAGGGGATGAATAGATTTTTAGTAGTTTTTTAAGTTCATTTAGATTTCTATCTTTATTCTTATTTTTATTTCTCAAAATATCTTCTTGTTTAAGTACAATCATTAAAAAAAGTGGATCATTAGCAGTAGCTTTTTTCAAATCATTTTGGACCATTTTTTCACCTAAAATTCTTTTTTGTTTAATTAAAAAAATTCCCAACTTTTTTAAATATTTTAAATTATTATCTAAAAATTTATCACTATTTAGAATGTTTAAAACATTAATAAAATGTTTAATATAACTTATTTCTGCTGCATTGTTTTTTATTTTTGTTTCACCTTCTAATATATAACGATATGCATAAAAATCAACAGGAATTATAAATAAAGAGCTTATATTACTTAATATTTTTGCTAAGAATACAGGATCTTGACCTCTCTGGTATTTAGGAAACCTAATATTTTTTTCATTTATTAACTCTCTTTTAAAGATATTTCTAACATAATACCAGGGAATCCCATAATCTTGAGGGCATATTCTCTTTTCATGAAAAATCTCAGGGTAATTATTATTTTTTTGAAATTTATTATTAGAAAAATTTCTAAGATTTCCACTTACCATATTTAAATTTTTTTCATTAGCAATTTTAAACATTACTTCTAATGAGTTTTTATCTATTATGAAATCATCAGAATCAATAAAACATAAATATTTTCCAATAGAGTTATCTATCCCTTTATTTCTAGCAATTCCTGCTCCTTGATTACTTTGGTTGTATAATTTTATCCTTATATCTTTTTCAGCATAATTTTCTAATATTTGAAGAGAATTATCTGTTGAACCATCATTTATACAAATTATCTCTATATTTTTTAAAGTTTGATTAAGTATACTATCTAAACATTCTTCAAGATAATCTTCGTTATTATAAACAGGTACAATAACAGAAATAGCAGGTTTTTCTTTATTTTTAGGTGAATTTAAATGATTTTTGTCTTCTATCTTCAAATTTTCTTTTATTTTTCTAGATTTATCTATTAACATGTTTTCTTCATTGAAATTTGATTTATTAATTTTATTTTTTTCATCATTAAGTTTTTTATCACCAATAATTTTATCACTAAGATTTTCATTATTCAAAGATTTATTATTTCCATTTGTGTTCGTTATGTTTAGATAGAAATATAGGTGATTAATATTTAAATTATTTAAGTAATATTTATTTAATTTTTCATTTTTAGAGATTTCTATTAAATCTGTTTTAATAAGATTATAAAATTCTTTTTTGTAGATATCATTTGTTCTATCATACCAATTTCTCATGACATTAAATTTAAAGTTAAATAGTTCTGTCTTGTATTTTTCAATCTTATTATTTTTTTCGAATGTTCTTAAAATTTCGTTAGATATTGTAATAGAGTCTAAACATTCACGTCCTTTACTAGTCATTATAGAATTTTCCCTGATTCTACGATAGTATAAATGTTTTCTAAAAATTGAAATCCTATCTGCGTTTAATATTATATCAAAGAAAAAAGGATTATCTTCTAATATATATCCTTCAATAAATTTAATATCATTTTTCTCTAAAAATTCTTTTTTGTAAATTTTTGTACATGCACTTATAGAAATGTTAAATAGAACATCTGCAATGTCATGGTGAGTAAAAATTTTCCCATCAAATTTTTTATCAATTACTGTAAGATTGTAATATCTAGTTTGCTGAAATTCCCCGGTGTTATTGATAAAATTTATCATTTGAAAAAATAAAACATCTAACTTTTTTGAAGAGGCAATAGGATATAAATAAGAGTACATGTTTTCGTTAACCCAATCGTCAGAATCAATAAAAGATATGTATTCTCCTGTTGCATATTCCATTCCAGTATTTCTTGCAGCACCCAATCCCTCATTTTCTTTGTTAATAATAAGAATATTTTTATTTTTTTCTGAAAATTTTTTTAAAATTTTTAGAGAATCATCTGTTGAACCATCATTCACACAAATGATTTCTATATCTTTAAATGTTTGATTAACTACACTATTCAGACATTTTTCTAAATATTTTTCATCATTATACACAGGAATTATAACAGATATTTTAATTTTATTCATAAAAATCACTTATTGATGATATATTCAATTTAAACGTGTTTAAATATTTTTAATGTGTTTAAATATTTTTCACATATTCATAGTTGAATTAACAATTTTCATCGAATAAAACACTAAAATCTTTATACATTATCAAAAAACTAAAATAATGTATTTTATCTATAAAGACCAGTATTCAATTCCACTTTTTTTGAAATATTCCTTATTAAATCTTTGATCTAAATCTATTAAAATAGGATTATTAGAAGAAATTTTTTTAATATAACTTGCGTCTATATTTTTAAAGTGATCATGGTCAACAGCTAATATTATTGCATCATATACTAAATTTGGTTCTTTTTTGAGTTTTAAAGATAAATTTTGATTTAAAAATTCTTTATCTGCCAATGGATCGATAACATCAATATTAATGTCATAATCTTCTAATTTTTTTATTAAATCAAAAGTTAAAGAGTTACGTGAATCTGAACAATTTTTTTTAAAGGTAATTCCCAAAATCAAAATATTACTATTTTTAATTTTTTTGTCTAGATGTATTAATAATTTTATTAAATTTTCAACTATATGGTCTACAATTCCATCATTTATTTTTCTACTTGAAGAAATTAATAATGGGTCATGGCCTAAATTCTTTACAATATCTATTAAATAATATGGATCTACACTGATACAATGCCCACCAACTAGTCCTGGTCTAAAATCAAGAAAATTCCATTTAGTATTAGCAATTTTCAATATTTCCTTAAAATCCAGGTTTAAATCATTGAAAATAACCGATAACTCATTCATAAATGCAATATTAACATCTCTTTGAATGTTTTCAACTAATTTAGACGCTTCAGCTATTTTAATACTTGGAGAAACAACTACTCCTGATTTTATTATAGTTTCATATAATGAAGCAATAGTTTTGGTAGATTCGCCATCGGTTCCAGAAACAATTTTAACAATATTGTGAATTTTATGCTTTTTATCGCCTGGATTAATCCTTTCAGGGGAATATCCAACATTAAAATCTTCTCCACATTTAAGGTTTGATATCTTTTCAAGTATTGGTATACAAATCTCTTCAGTTAATCCTGGGTAAACTGTTGATTCTAAAATAACAGTTGAATTTTTTGAAATGTTTCTACCTACAACTTCACAAGCAAGTTTGACAAAATTAATATCTGGTGTTTTATCCTCATTTATTGGTGTTGGAACTGCAATAATATAAAAATCTGATTTCTTAATCTCTTTTTCATCAGATGTAAATACCATTTCAGAATTTCCAATTTTTTCTTTTATCTCTAATTTATTGTTTGAATTTTTAATTTTATTATAATAATTAATTTTATTTTCATCAATATCAAATCCAACTACATTATTTTCTAGAGAAAATGCTTTTGCTAATTCTAGCCCTACATAACCAATACCAATTATAGATATTTTATGCATAGTATCACTCAAATATATTTTATATATCTTTCAATATTCAATTCATCAAATTTTGATTAATTACTTAATTTTAATTTTTAGTTAAATTTTAATCTTTTGCTATTTTTGGCATATCCAAACAGTTTGATTGTCAATTCCATACATATTTAGATATTTTTCTTCGATTAAATCAAATTTATCATATTTTTGCGCATGAAAACCTATTGATTTTAACCGATCGGGAAAGTCAATTCCATATGATCTAACAGGTTTTAATTGCCCATTAAATTCTCTTTCTTCTGTTCTATCTAGGTTTTTGAAAATTGGTGATACAATAACTACATATGCACCAGTTTTAGCAGGTTTAATTACTCTATAAATTTCTTCTAGTGCTCTCATATCATTGGGAAGATATTCTAAAACATGGCTAAGAAAAACAACATCAAAACTATTATCTTTATATACCATATCTTCTATATCAAAATAATCAGAGTTTTTGTCCTTTTTGTTAATTTCCACAGGCCAATGATCAATATTAGAATGTTTTTCAAATAAATCTGAAAAAATATATTTTGGATTTATATGGAGTAATTTAACATTTTCTTGAAAAACATTTACAACATTTTTGAAAATTAGAAATGTTAATCTATCTCGCTCTAATGAACCGCAGTGGGGACATCTAGCATTTTTTCTATTGTCTGCACCATATTGTAAAAATACATAAGATTTTTTACCACAAATTGGACAATATTTATTTATATTTTCTTTTTCGGCGATTTCTTCTAAAAGTGTTTCAATTGATATTAATTTATGATTTATGGATTCTATTTTTGATTCAGTGGAATTAATTTTTTCGTATTCTTTTTCATGTAATTTGGTCGATTTTAAGTATGTATTAATTGCTTTATTGGTTTTTTTGATGAAGTTTATTGGATTTTTAATGTTAAATCCCCCCTTTCACCTAATATATATTTATGAAGTTTTTATTATATTTTGTTATATTTATTATACCTTTTTATTATATGGTTAACAATTAGTATTAACTTCTATTTGTGACCATATAATAATTCTATAATTAATAAATTTTTTAATACCAAATAGAATAATTTATATTATTTGTATAATATTATATGGAATATCAAAAATTTTAAAGAAAAAATAATCTGTACTATATTTATTATATGGTACTAATATTTATATAATAAATATTATTAAGGTAAAATAATTTTTAAAGCCCTTTTTATAAGGTTTATGCGGCTTTAATCATCTTAAAAAAAATCTTTTTATATAACTCTAATTTTATCTATTTTTTATAATTAATATGCCTTTTTATTAAATAATAAATCAAAATTTTAAGTATATTAGAAATATTTTATTAAATTTGCATAATCTATAATAAATTGCATATCTTTCAATCCTAATTTTGCTTTGTAATATTTTTTTTCATTATTTATTTTAGTAATTTTCTCTAACATTTCTTCTTTTGTAGAATTAATAATATCTTCTATATTTTGATAACCTGCTTCGTAGAATGTTGTGGCTGCTAATGCTCCAATACCGTTAATTCTAACAAGTGTGGATAATGAAATTAGGCACATAATACTTTCGATTGGGATTTTTAATTTATTAGATATTTTTTTTTCATTATTTTCTTTGTAATAGCATTCATAAAAATATTTTGTGTTTTTAATGCCATTTTCATCTAATTTTTTGATAGTATCATTATTAACGATTGGAAAATCTTTAAATAAAATTCCTTTTTTGTCAAACGTCCCTAATTCTCTTCTTAATATATTTAAGTATTCTGAGGATATTTTTGTTTCATCAGATAATTTATTAATTTTTGTTTTTGTTGATATGGCCTTTTTCAAATCTAAAACGTTTTTAAAACCATATTTTTCAAATATTTTAAATTTATCGTCTATATTTTCATTCAATATCTCTCTACTTGGAATCAAGTACTGTTTTTTTAGAAATATTTTGTATTTTAGAATATCCATTTCCTTTAAATTTATGTTATATTTTATACTTTCCTCCATTTCAAAGTCTCCTTCTGATCTAACACTTTCTTTAGAAAATTAATATCTTATTTTAACCAAATCCCCATGATTTTTTTTATTTTTTATTAATTATAATTCATTAAATATTATTTTTTAGGTTAATAAATACTATTTTGGGAAGTATTTTGCATAAAATCCGTCTGTATCTGCATAAATTGCTTTAAATCCATATTCTTCTGCTTTTTTCATAGTTTCTTTTATATAATCTCTTCCCCATGCCGTGATGGATTCTGCACATTCCATTGAGTACCATCTAAACCTTGAAAATCCGTAAATTCCATACATCGTGTTTGCCAAACGTTTCAATGCATCTTGTTGTACTTTTAATATTCTTTTCTCAGTTTCATCATTTGATTCTTTCATTTGCTTTTTTATTTTCAATCTTTCACTAATAACATTTCCAATTACAGAGGGGATAAATCCTACTGGATTCTTTGCAAATTTATTATTGTACTCTGGAGAAATATTGAAGTCATTTTCATTTATATCTTCTTTATTAAGATAATTAGCTATATTGTATTCTTCGCCTAAATGACTTTTTAATAAAACATCTGGAGAAACATTTTTTGAAATTATTATACTGGGATATAGGCTTCTAAAATCAAATTGTACTAAATTATCATGTAATCCTTTTTCTGGCTCTTTTACATAACCTCCAACAGCACTTTCTGATTTTCTTGAAGAGAATTCTCCACCTGTAGGTTTATTTGGAACAAGTTCATTATATTCATATGCCTTTCTCACTAAATACCATTCAGCTTGTTGTCCTGTAGCCATACGAGTTAAATCAAATAATGGTTGGCCAACTATTCTTGTAAGTTCTAAACTAAGGGGTAATGTTTCTTCAGCTATTTTTAAAGTTGATACAACATCATCTAAAGAATATTTAAATAGATTTGTTAGTTCTTCTCCACCATTGTCCCAAAATTGGTAAATTCTATCTCCAGCTACTTCAATTTTCTCTTCACCAAATAATTCAAAATAAACTCTTTCTAAAGTGTATCTATCTAAACTTATGTATCTTCTCATAACTAGGTATAAATCTACATGTATAAGTCCTTTAAATGATGCAGCATTTGTGTAACCTCTTCTTAAAAATTTTAGATCCGAACCATCCATTCCAAAATCAAGTTTTATATCATAAATTCCTGCCCTATCTTTAAGATAGGGAAAATCAAAATTGTCAGAATTATAACCCACAATAATGTCTATATTATTACTTTTAACAATATTTGCAAATCTTTTTATCATATCCTTCTCTGATGAAACGGTTTCTACAAATTCTAAATCTTTCCCTTTTGTAGAAATTACTTTTTCAATACCAAAATTACTGGAAATACCAATCATTATTATTTCATCATTTTTTGAATTAGGCATACCATCAGGATTTCTAACTTCTAAATCAAAACTCAATATTCTTAAACTTGGAAATTCACTATCAACTGTTTCTGGGGGTTTCTCTAGCTTTATTATTTCTAAATCACTATCTTTAGATTTTATGGTTGGAAAAGAATTGATTAATTCTCCTGAAAGTTTAATTTCGGACATTGGAAAAATATCATTATCTATAAGATATCTTCTGTAAAATGGGATATCATGTTCACGAATATCATCTACAGATTCAAGATCTTTTATAATTTCTCTTAATTTTGGAACATCTTGTGGATGTTTGAAGGTTACTTTTAGAAATTCTCCTTCAATCTGAAATCTCTTTTTTCTAACTTTTTCTACCTTTTCAGGCATTGGGGTTAATTTTTCAAGATCTTCTTTACATTTTTCTATATTATTAGTTATTAAATATATATATGGCTCGAATGTTTCATCTAGGGCTATTATTTTTTTTTCCCCAGTTTTACCATTTTCTTCTTTTATTTTTCCAAAAAGTCGTATCACTGCTTTTTCTTCATGTGTTATATAATCAATGTCCAATAATATAATTTAACTTTTCTTTTTCATTTTTGTATGTTTTAACAACTGCATAAGTAATTCCTAAAATTAAAGGTCCTAATATAAATCCTATTAGTCCAAAAACAATTGGTCCTGCTACAAAACCAAGTAAAAGTATCATCGGATGAATATCTACATATTTTCCAGAGAGAGTTGGTCTTATATACATGTCGCTCAAACTAAGACCAAAACCAAATAAAAGAACTATAATTCCTCTAACATAATTTCCTGATACTATATCATATATGAATAATGCAGTATAAACTGGCCAAGGTCCAATAACAGGTATTAATTGGCAAACTCCTGTTAAAATTCCTAAAAATAATGCATATGGATATCCTAATATGAAAAATCCAATAGTTGCTATAACTCCTATAATAAATCCTGTTAAAAAATGCCCATAAAATATGCTCTTTAATACAGTTTTAATCTCTTTAACCATATTTCCAAAGAATTCATGTTTATTTTCTGGAATAAATGCTTTAACATAAGATTTAATTTTATGTCCATCTCTTGAAAAATAAAATATTGAAAATATTAAAACAAATATCTGAACCATAACAAATGGTAATGATTTCACAAATTCTATGAAATATCCAAAGAATAATTTTAATATATCATTTACTAACTCTGTTAGAGTACTAGTAATGGATTGAGTTGATGACTGCATTTCAACAGGTATATAACCATTAATAATATCTGTAGCTTGATTAAGGCTTATTTGATTTAAAATATTGTGATTATTATTAATAAAAGTGTAGGATAAATCAATAGTAACTGAAAGTGTGTAAGCAAATAGTAATATTAGTGGAATAACTACAATTATTATGCTTATTATAATTGAGATTGAAGGATATTTAATTTTTGATTCTATTTTCCTTTTTATTGGTTTTAATCCATAAGCTATTATTATTCCTAAAATCACCATGTTTAATATAGGAATTAATGTAAATAGGGATATTATTAATAATACTGCTATTATAAACAAAGATGAACCAACTGTGTCGAAAATTTTTTCCTTCAATTTAACACCATTTAAATAATTTTCATACTACTTATTTGATTAGCAGTATTTTTAATATTTTAATATTCTTAATTAATTTAATCTTCTTAATAATTTAATAATTCTTAAAATTTAATAATTCTTAATTAATTTAATATCTTCTTAATAATTTAATAATTCTTAAAATTTAATAATTCTTAATTAATTTAATATTTTTAATAATTTAATATTTTTAATTTTTATATTTGAAATTGTGAAAAACGAGATAATTTATTTAATTAATAAAATTCTTTTTCTCCTGATGCATTTCGATGATATTTTGCAAATTCTCCAATTTTTTCTAAATCTTTATTTGAAAAAACAGGCCCTTCTATACAAATTCTCCAACCAGTATTGTCAACACAGCACTGTCCGCATATTCCCATTGCACATTTCATATATCTTTCCATAGAATACTGTGCAGGTATATTTTTAGCTTCAAGCAAATCAAAAACACCTTTCATCATTAACTCTGGCCCACAAACAACTGCTAGGTCATAATTTTTATTTTTAAGTAATTCAATAACTCTATGGGTTGCATATCCTTCAAATCCACAAGTTCCATCATCAGTACATGTAAAAATATTCATATTATTCTTATTATTTTTTAATTTGTTTGAAAATAATAGTTCATTTTTTGTTACAGATGCACAAACAACATCAATATTTGCTTTTTCATTAGCATAATCTGCAAAACAAGCTATAGGGGCCATGCCAACTCCTCCACCAATAGCTAATATGTCTTTATTTTCTATTTCTAATGTATTAAAACCATTTCCATAAGGTCCTCTAATACCTAATTTATCTCCAACAGATAATTTGTGTATGTTTGAAGTGAATTTTCCAACATTTTTAATAGTAATTCCTATTTTTTCGTTTTCAATATCTATAATAGAAATAGACATTGGTTTTTCATCAGTTTTATTTAAAAAATTCCAAACCATTACAAATTGTCCTGGAAAAGGAATTTTGTCCTTTTTCATTTCCCAGTCGAATATGAAAGTTTTAATAGTTTCAGTTTCAGAAATTATCTCTTTAATCTCTAAAATATTATAATTATTTATAATTTTATTCATTAAAATCTCCTTTAAGAGGTATTATTTATTCAATGTTTTTAAAACTTTTATTTAATACTTATTAAGGTCATAAATTAATTTTCTTGTTTATTTCATTATATTGTTATTTTTATTCTTTATTTGCATACCCAATCATTTCATTTATATTTTCAAAACCATTTTCTCCCATAAAAGATTTTAATTTTTTTGCTATTATTGAAAATATTTCTATTCCTTGGTACATTATTGAAGTGCCTATTTGAACAGCTGAAGCTCCAGCATATAAAAATTCAACAACATCTTCATGATTAGATATTCCTCCAACTCCTATAATTGGAATATTACAATTAGCATAAGTATCATAAACACACCTTATAGCTATTGGTTTAATCACTGGACCAGACATTCCTCCAAATTTATTTGAAAGAATGGGTGTTCTTGCATTTATATCAATTTTCATTCCAGGACCAACTGAGTTAATAAGTGTTAATCCATCAGCACCTGCTCTTTCTGCAGATTTTGCTATTTGTGTAAGGTCAGTCACATTAGGTGTTAATTTAGCTATAATTGGAGTATTAGACTCTCTTGCATTTTTCGAAGCTTTTACAATTTCATATGTGAGATCAGGATCTTGACCAATAGCTGCTCCACACCCACTCATTGCATGTGGGCAAGAAACATTTAATTCAATCATATCAACGAGAGATTCTATTTCATTTATTATATATGTAAATTCTTCAGGATTTGATCCATAGATAGATCCAATGATAATATTTTTATGTCCTTTGTCATTATTTCTTTCAATAAGTTTTAATTCACTTTTAAAATTTAAAACGCCCGGGCTTGAAAGACCAATGGCATTTATGATTCCTCCTTCAACTTCCGCGGTTGTTGGATTTTTGTATCCTTTATTAGGGTTAACTGAAAATGATTTTGTCACGACTCCTCCTGCACCAGACTCTAAAATCCAATTTAATGAGGAAGCAGTACTTCCCATAACTCCTGCGGCTAATAAAAGAGGATTTTGAAATTCAATTCCACAAAAATGTGTTTTTAACATATGTACTCTCCATGATGATTAATATTATTTTTTTAATTTATTAATATGATATCTATAATAATAATAATAATAATATAAAATAATTGAATTTTTATTATATTCATATTATTTTTAATTATTATAAAATTGTTCTAATATTGCCTAATTTTATTTTAGATTGTATGAAATTATTCTAAATATTAATTAAAATTATTAGATTATTGGGGTATTTTACTACTAAATAATTATTTTTATATTATTATTTTTATATTATTAATTAATAGATTAATTTCTAATTAATATTTAAATATTAATTTGGTAAACATTATAATTTGACAAATATAATTTTTTATTTATAGTATATCTTTAGATAATGTAAGATTTATAATTATGTAAACTAAAATAATATTATGGAAATTTATGTAACAAATTCTATTGCAGGTTTCATTGCTTTTGATGAAAATTTTAATATCATTGAATATAATCTTTTTAAAGAAGAAGAAATTCCATCAAACATTGTTAAAATGGAAAATAATGAAATTTTGATTGAAGAAATAGATTTGATAAGAAATTTATCTAAAAATTATGATAATATAATTATCGAGACGAATAGAAATCTTTCTAACTATATTTCTCATATTGGAATAGAAGAAAAGGATAAAATTAAGATAAAACTTCCAAACAATGGGGGGGAATATTTAAGATCCAATACTGATGATATATTATTTGAAATAGGATTTTTTGGATCAGATGAATTAGATAATAAATCTAAATTAAACTCTATCTATAATAAAATAGCTGTTTTTAAAATGAAGGAATCTTCTAAAGATGAAGATAAATTAATTATTCAGGCTATTAACTCTATTGATGAAATTGACGAATCTATTAGTAAACTTGTAGAGAGAATTAGGGAATGGAATGTGATATATTTTCCCGAAATTGATATAATTCATAATAATGAAAGTTTTATTAATATAATTGCAGAAAATAAAAATAGGGAAGAAGTTATTGAATCTCCGCCAGAGGTTATTTTAAAAAATAATGATATTGATATTAATGAGGGGAGTAATGGTGCAGATGTGGAGATTGAAGATATAAATATGATAAATGATTTTGCAAAATCAATACAATCTTTACAGAAAACTAGAAACAAAACTGAAGATTATATTGATAAAAAGATGGAGAAATTAGCTCCTAATTTGAGGGATCTATTAGGGTCTTCACTCGCTGCAAAGTTAATTGCTCATATTGGAGGTATTAAAAATCTTTCAATGTATTCTGCAGCTACTATTCAAATCATGGGTGCTGAAAAAGCTTTATTTAGGCATCTTAAGACTGGAGAAAGACCCCCTAAGCATGGACTACTCTTTCAACACCCTCAAGTAAGGACAAGTAATTGGTGGATTAGAGGGAAGATAGCTAGAACATTAGCTTTAAAAATAGCTTTGGCTGCAAGAAAAGACGTTTTTTCTGGGGAATTTGACCCAAACATCAATGAAAGTTTTCTTAATAGGGTAGAACAAATCAAAAAGGAAAATCCTTTTCCAAAAAAGACAACAAAAAGAAGAAAAGAAGAAAGAGATTTTGAAAAAGGTAAAAAATCTAAGCCTTATAAAACAAATAAAAAGAAAAAAAAGAGAAAGTCCAAGAAGAAAAAAGGAAAAAAAAGATAGAATTCTATTTTGTATAACGAATTGATTATTATGAGTATTTACATTAAAGATGGTATAATAGCTACTGAAAACATTGTTCTTGGAAAAAGAGTATATGGTGAGCAGCTATTTGAAAAAGAGAGCATTGAATATAGACAATGGAATCCAAACCGTTCAAAATTAGCTGCTGCTTATTTAAATGGCCTTAAAGAACTAAAAATTCAGGAAAATTCTAAAATATTATATTTGGGGGCATCAACTGGCACGACTGTTTCACATATATCAGACATAGCTAAAAAAGGATCTATTTATGCATTAGAATTTTCACCAGTTAGTATGAGGAAGTTAGTTCGTTTATGTGAAAAACGTCCGAATATTGGTCCAATTTTGGGGGATGCTACTAAACCAAAGATTTACTTTAATTTAGTTTCAAAAGTAGATTTGGTTTATTGTGATGTTGCTCAACCAAACCAAACAGATGCATTTATAAAAAATATGAATTTATTTCTAAAAGAAGATGGTTTTGGTATTATAATGATTAAATCAAGGAGTATTGATGTTAATCAGAAGCCGCAGAAGATATTTAAACAGGAAGAAAAAAAATTAAAAGAAAAAGGGTTTAAAATAGTAGAAAAAGTGAAACTTGAGCCTTATGAAAAAGATCATATTTGTTTTGTTGTTGAAAAAATATTTTAGATAAATATTACCTTAGATATTAATCTTTTAAGATAAAGGAAAGTTTATAATTATATATTTTATAATTAAATTTTTTATAATTAAAACTTTTTTATATAATTATAATTAGATTATTTCTAGAATAATCCACTATCCTCTAGTTTGTCTTCCATTAATTTTGCATATTTTTCTAATTTCTCTTTAACTAATAGAGTTATTAAGAATGCAGCAATTGGGTATATTGTTAATATGAGTATATTGTATATATAATTACTCCAATAAACTCCTCCCATCACCTCTCTTAATGCCTCAATACCATATGTTAAAGGCAATAAGGAGTGTATAAATTGGAAAAATGGGGGTAATAACTGTATTGGGTATGTTCCTCCTGTTGCGGGAATTTGGAAAACAAGAAGGACAATAACGAGTGCTTTTCCAGAATTTCCTAGTGTCGAAATTATGGAATATATAGTTATCATGAGACATAATCCAATATAAAATGTTGTTATTATAAATAAAAAGGTTGAACTAATGTTCAATCCTAGTAATAATAAACCTAAAATGATTATTAATGATTGTAATATGCTTATTATAAGGAATAATCCCATTCTTCCAAGATATACACTTTCAGGATCAAATTTTTGTATATTACTATTTAGGGAATGATTCATAGGATTAAATCTTGGATTTGGCTTAAATCTTGTACTTACCATTGCAGATGTAATAACACAACCTACCCATAATGCTAAACATATATAAAATGGAGCTACTCCCTCTCCATAACTAGAAATAGGATATATTTTTTTTTCTTTAACTTCTACAGGGCTTTTAAAGTAGTTATCAATACTATCTAAGTTTGTATTTGAAAGTTGGGTTAGTTCACTATAATCTACACTATTAATTTTACTCGTAGCCTCTTCAATATATTTTTTAGCTACTGGCCAATTAGAGTTTGCATAATTAATACCTTCTGAAGCGACTTTGATTTTATTATTAATTGTCTCTTTGTTGTTATTGAGAGTATTGACATTTTTATCTAATTGATTTATAAGACTATTAAGTTTAACCAATTTCCCTTTATTGTGGCTTATATCATCAATATTTTTCTCAATATCTTGTAATACAGTTAGCATACTATTTGCTAAATAAAGATCTTCTTCCACATCGCTTATTATAGGTTTTAGACTTTCATCTTTTGTTAAATTGTAAAGATCATTTAAAAAAACATCTGCAATTTTTAAAATTTGAATAACATCATTAACTTTAGTCTCCATTTTTTTTACAGTCGTTAATGCTTTTTGAGGGTTTGATGCAATTTGACTATATAACTTATCATAATCAGTTTTTAAACCATCTGTGTCTTTTTTAAGTTGGGGTAAGTCTTTATAGATACTTGACCATACATTATTAATAACGCCCATATCTTGTTGCCCACTGTTTAAATAAGACCCAATACTGCTAGTTTTACTATTTAAATTATTTAAAAAACTTTTCAAATTATTAAAATTTTCTTCATTATTCTTAGCTACTTCTCCGATATTATATAATTTATTAAATATGATATCATCAATAGTCCTAGTAACTTCTTCATTAATTGATGATTGGATATTATTAGCACCAGTTTTAGTTATTCTTGAAGCAATTGGATTCATTTTATCATTTGTAATAAAAGTTATCTCTGATTTGTCTGGATTTAAACTTTCAATTGATAATAAAGTTTTACTAAAATTCGACGGGATTATAATCATTCCATAATATTTTTCTTTATTTAGTCCTTCCATTCCCTCTTGATAACTTACAAATTCCCAATCAAATGTTTTATTTTCTTTTAATCCATCAACTAACATATTTCCGGCATTAAAATTTTCACCATTTGTTGAGTATCCTAAATCCTGATTTACAACTGCTATTTTTAAATTAGCTGTATTTCCATATGGGTCCCAGTTAGCTTCAATGTTTACTATTGCATAAAGGGAAGGGATTATTATTATGGCTAATAGAACTATAATTACTACTGGGTTACTAGCTACAGTTTTTATATCGCTCTTAAATATGTTTAAAGCTTTTTTAAGTGTCATTTACTAATCCCTTTTCTTAATATAATAAAAAATAATCTAAAAATTGAATAATTTTTATTTAGCTATTATTTTAAAATTATTATAATCTTTCATTTTTTTTTTTAAATGTTTTTAAATTTATTTAATATTAATTTTAAGGCATATTATAGATTTTTTGATATTATTAAACAATGATCAATGATTTTAAAAATTAATACAATAAGAAAAACAAAATATGATAAAATATGAATATAAAAATTATCCATTTACAATCTATAAATGATGTCTATTTTCTTTCTAATTTCTACTATATAAAATTAACCTATATTAACTAAAAGAATTAAAATATTTCTTAAATTAATATATTTGTTGATAATATTTACTAAAATGGAATTATTATTAATAATATCTAATAAAATATGATAATTATCGATAATATTCATTAAAATTGGATATTTATTAAAAATAAATTGGTTTATCCTTTTAATAATAATTAAAATTAGTTTTATGATGATTTAAACTTTTTTATAAACTTAAACTGGACTAAAAATTATATTATCTCAATTTACTAATTAATTTTATATCTATCTTTAAAATTTTAGCATTAGAAAGTATTACATTAGAAAGTATTATTAAAAATATTCTTAAAATTTTTTCATAGGACATATAGAATATAGATTTAAGAACACATTGAATTAAAATAAAATAATTTTAATATTTAATAAATTTGATGTTTGTTTTTTGTATCTTGTAATTTTTTTAATACTTTGAAAATTTTATTCCCGAAAATACCCTCTAATGCAATATATTGTTATTATTTAAATAAGATTAATAATTACTCAATGATTATATGTTTTTTCATAAAAAATATCTTTTTAAAAAAATTCAAAAAAGTATTACTAAAGAAAGCTTTTTATACTAGTATTACTATAAGTATATTTGCTAATGCAATATAAGGAAAAAGTTCATAATTCGTCCTCTGGGCATTTTCACACTCATATACACTCCACATTGGTAAAATCCAGAGGATTGAACTTATTCTTTGATAATAATTATTTTTTTTCTTTTTTAACACAATATTTCTTTTATTTGTCTTAATAATCTCTTTTTTTAATGATAAATCATTAATAATTGACTATTTTAAAAAAAATCCTAAAAAGTATTACTTTTTGCTAGTTGTATAGTTTTAAAACTCTTTTGTAATCTTATATTTGTGGTTAAATTATTAATTTAATATTAAATTATTAATTAATATTTAATATCAAAATAAAACTAAATGGATTTTTTAATAAATAGTTTTTTAAATTAAATCAATTAAATAAATTATAATTAATAATATATTTTATTGAATAAATAATATAATTAATATATTTTGAATAATAATAAATTTAATAATATTATAATAAATAAATTGAAAATGGATATAAATAGATAAAATGAAATGGAAGAAAATTGGCAAAATACTAATAATTGATGATAATTTAGAATTAGAATATTATAATAATTTAAATGATCTTTTAAAAGAACATAATGTCGATACTATAGCTAAAATTAAATCTATCAATGGAAAAATGAGAAAACCTTCTGTTGAAATTTTAGCAGGTAGTAAATCAACTGAAACTATTCATAAAGAAAATGGTTGTTTATTTAAATTAGATATATCTAAGGTGATGTGGTCAAAGGGTAATACTAATGAGCGAATGAGGATTTCAAATCTTGTGGAAGATGATGAAATTGTTTTGGACATGTTTGCAGGAATTGGTTATTTTTCAATACCTCTCGCATTTCATTCTAACCCCAGAAAAGTTTATTCCATAGAAATAAATCCAGAATCTTATTATTATCTTAATGAAAATATATCTTTAAATAAAATTAACAAAAAATCCCATCAAAATTTGGGTTATGATGTAATTAAGCCTATTTTGGGAGATTCTGCTGAAATAACTCCTAATATATCTGCTGATAGAATTTTAATGGGATATGTTAAGACAACACATAATTTTTTATCTCCTGCTATCAATTCGCTAAATTCTGGTGGAATTATACATTATCATGAAACTGTTCCAGAAAAATTGATGAACACTCGCCCTATAAAAAGAATTAAGTTAATTGCTAAGAATCGAGAAGTAGAAATAATTGGCAATAGGATTATAAAAAAATACTCTCCCGGAGTAGTACATTGTGTTGTTGATGCAAGAATCTATTAATTCTAGGGATGTTCTTAATATTAATTTGTTATTAAATTTTTAATATTTTTATCAAAATATTAATAATGAGTTAAATGTTCATATTTCATTTTTAGTTTGATAATTTTTATAATATACTATTTTTTAGATAGTTTTAAATGATTATTTGTACAAAGATTATAATATTATAAATATGGAATTATATATTTAGAAAATAAATTTAGAAAATAAACATGGAAAATAAATATATGGAATATACATATAAACTCTATATAAAAAGTATGTAATTTTCAATGTTTAAAGTTTGTATATATTTATAAAATTTTATAAAATTTTATAATTTTTTGTAAATTTTTTTATTTGATTAAATTTTTAGCTATTCATGAATAATTATTTTATCCATATTCATGAAATTGAATTATATTTACTGTGGTGTTACAGTTGGTAGTTTGTTTCCCAGATACACAAGATAATATGCCTAAAATCCCAGTTCATTTAACTCGTGTTGGAGTTACTGGAGTAAAAAAACTTTTAAAAATAGAAAGAGGTCAAAAAAGACCAATAGTTCTTATTCCTAAATTTGATGCTTTTGTAGATCTTCCAAGTGATCAACGTGGTATTCACATGTCTCGAAGTCCAGAAGCTATTAGTGAAGTTGTAGAAGAAGTTGTAAATAAAAGTTCTGTTGAGATTGAATCATTATGTGCTGAAATCGTCAAAACAATGATGGAAAAACACAAATATGCTAAAGTGGCTGAAGTAAGAATGATCAGTGATTTTATGTTTGTTAAAAAATCACCAGTCACAGAAAACAAAACTCAAGAAATGACAAAACTTATAGCAAAAGCTGTTGGATATAGAAAAAATGGTGAATTTAATATAAGGAAAAGTATTGGTGCAGAAGTTGTTGGAATGACTGTTTGTCCATGTGCACAGGAGTCTGTAATGGAAGCTGATCGTTCTAAGCTATTGGAGTTCTTAGATGAGGAAACCACTAAAAAAGTTTTAGATACTGTTACTTTTGCTTCACATAATCAAAGAGGAATTGGAACAGTAATAATAGAAGTTCCAGAGCATCATGTTGTTCGTGGAGAAGATATAATCCAAATCATTGAGGATTCTATGAGTTCTCCAGTATGTGAACTTCTTAAACGGCCTGATGAGAATGCTATTGTCATGCAAGCCCATAAAAAACCAGGATTTGTTGAAGATTGCGTTAGAAACATGGTTGAGAAAATTATTCAAAATTATTCTCATCTTCCAGATGATACTTTAGTAACAGTTCGTCAGGTAAATGAGGAGAGTATTCATAGACATAATGCATTTGCAGAGAAAATTTCAACTATGGGTGAATTAAAAGCAGAAATAGAAGATAATTGATAGAAATTTATCTTCTAAGATTTTGTTTATATGTGAGCTATATATAAAAAAATTTATCTATATATGTTTTTTGGGGTTTTACTGCTTAACAATTCCTCAAATTTTAAATTAATTTTTTTATAAATTATTATTTTTGTTTTTTACTCATTTATCTGAATTTTTTATAAATTTTTTATAAATTTCTTATAGATTTTTTTATAAATTTTTTATTTATTTAATAAAATATATATAAATAAATTATCTAATAAATAGATTATCTAATAAATAGATTATCTAATAAATAAATTATCTAATTGATAGTATAATGAATAATATTATTTAATAAATTAAATGAACTAATAGTAGTTAATTATAAATTAATTAATAAACTATTAAATAAATTAATAATGCAAATATTAATTGAAATTAATAAAACTTTTAATAAATTAAATTATAATATAATAAATATAAATTAAATAAAGAGTGATTTAATGGTTAAATTGCATAAAATTGCAGGACAAGTAATGGGATTTTTTGAAGCTTTTGATGGATCACGGGCTGCTTTAGATACTGATAGAATTCTAATTGTTAGGGGAAGATCCCCAAAAAATATTTCTATTGATGAAATAGAATCAAAATTAGATGAATTAAAAGATATACTTCAAGGAAATGAAATAGATGTTGTATCTGAAGAAGCTGGAAAACTTATAAATAGGATGGATGAACAAATAAGGGCTAATGTTTCTGTACAAGGAGATACTGATTCTAATGGCATACTCAGGATGACAAAATCTTTAGAAGCTATGAATTTATTTGTTAAATTTAAATTAATGAATTTAACTCATTCCGGAGTATTTATAGTTACCTGGAAAGATAAAGCTGATGTGGGTCCATTATTTGTAGAAGTTGTAGTTTCTGATGATGAAAAAGATTGATTTTTACGAATTCAATAATTAAACTTTATTTAAATGTTTTATAAGCGAATTATTCAAGTTTTTGAACCACTTCTTTATTTTATTTATTAATTAAGTTTATTTTTTGTTTTATTTAGTTTAATTTTATTCAAATTAAATCATATTTGATTTAATTTGATTTTAAGTTGATTTAGATTATAAGGTTAATTATATGATTTCTGATATTTGTGATTCTAATTTAGAAAAAGGAAAATTAAATAAAAATGAGATTTTAACTCTTTTAAACACTAAACAAAATGATATCATTGATTTAATGAGAATTGCTAATTCAAAAAGAGAGAATAATATTATTACTTATTCTAAAAATGTTTTTATTCCTTTAACAGAGATATGTAGAAATTATTGTGGCTACTGCACATTTAGAAAAGATCCTAATGATAAAAATGCAATTATTCTTAAAGATAAAAAAGAAGTCATTTATCAACTAAAAAATGCAGAAAGATATGGATGTAAAGAAGCTTTATTCACTTTTGGAGAACAAGCAGATCAAGAAAAAGTGGTAATGAATGCTTTAAGGGAAAAAGGCTTTGAAAATATGAATGAATATATTTATGATATTTGTGAATCCACAATAAAAAATACAAATCTTCTTCCTCATACTAATGCTGGTGTTTTAAGTTATAATGAAATGAAGTCACTAAAAGAAGTGAATGTTTCAATGGGTATGATGCTTGAAAATTCATCTGATCGGCTTAAAAGTATGGATGCACATATAAATAGTCCTGGAAAAGATCCTAAAATTAGAATTAAAACTATTGATGATGCAGGAAGCCTAAAAATCCCCTATACAACAGGAATATTAATTGGAATTGGTGAAACAAAAGAAGAAATTGCTAATTCTCTCTTGAAAATAAAAGAATTGAATAATAAATATGGGCATATACAAGAAATTATTATTCAAAATTTTAGATCTAAAAAGGGAATTCCAATGGAAAAAAACAAAGAACCTTCTGTTTTAGACATGATTAGGACAGTTTCAGTAGCTAAATTATTGTTTCAGAATGTTTCTATTCAAGTTCCACCAAATCTTAATCATGAAACAAATCAGATGTTTTTATTATGTGGTGCTGATGATTGGGGAGGAATCTCTCCTGTTAGTAAGGATTATGTTAATCCAGAGTCTCCTTGGCCTGAAATTAATCATATGCATGAATTAACAAAAGAAGTCGGCTTAAGTCTCAAAGAAAGGTTAGCTATATATGATAAATATATTAATAAAAAATACTTAAATGATGAGCTTTTGGATAAAACTTTGAATTTAAAAAGATTATTAAATTAAGTTTTGAATTAAAAATATTATTTATAATATTTTTTGGATTAGATTAGTGTATTTTTGATATATTGGTAATAATTATAAATATAATTTTAATGACATTATAATTTTGTGGTATTATTTATATTAATGCATTTATTTTTGGTATTTTTAATACAAATACATTTAATTAAAAATATTTTTTTTATAACGGTGATTATCATGACTATTTTAAAGAAAGAAGAATTTAATAAAAAAATATTTTCTAAAATAGAAAAACTCATAAATCAATATAATCTTATTGATAATGGAGATAATATTGCCGTTGCTCTTTCTGGTGGAAAAGATAGTGTTTTAACATTATATGCTTTAGTTAAATACCAAAATGATTCAAATATTGATTTTGATTTGACTGCTATTTCGGTTGATGAAGGTATTGACGGTTATAGAAAACATGGAATTGAGTCTGCTATAAAAAATGCAGAAAAGCTTGATGTAGAACTTATACAAAAATCTTTTAGTGAAGAGGTAGGATTTAAATTAGATAATATTTACCATCATTTTAAAAGTGCATGTATTCCCTGTGGAGTTTTTAGGAGAAGTATTTTAAACAAAACAGCATTTGAAATTGGTGCAGATAAAATTGCAACAGGACATAATCTTGATGATGAGATTCAATCTTTTTTAATGAGTTTTTCCAGGGCGGATACAATTAAATTCTCTAAATTTGGCCCAATGCTTAGTATGATACATCCAAAACTTATTCCAAGAATTAAACCCTTATGGAATACATCAGAAAAAGATGTTGGGATTTGGGCAGTAATGAACAATATTAACATCCATTTTGATGAGTGTCCTTATTCTAATATATCTCTCAGAGGAAAAACGAAAAATTTTCTTAATAAAATAGAATCTAAAAATCCCGGAACCAAAGAAAATATAATGGAATCATTTAAAAAAATGATTTTAGACATAAAAACTCAAAAAAATAATATTAATGAATGTAAAAAATGTGGAGAACCATGTTCTGGGCTAATATGTAAAGCTTGTGAGATAACTGACCTTATTAGTAATAGTTAAATATTAATAAACTACTTTTTATATTTATTAAAAATTAATATTTATAATATTTTAGATTTATCATTTTAATAAATTTTTTATCATTAAATTTTTCACTATTGAATTTTTATTAATATTAAAATTTTTTTTAAATATTTTCTCTATTATTTTATTGGCATTTTTATTCCAATATTTTTTTTATATAATTAAAATTATTAATATTTATTATACTCCTTCTTCTTCTTTAGGGGGTTCTATGTCTTTTTTTAAGACTAATACTTTATCAATATGATGCCCATCCATATCAACTATTTCAAAATCAAAGTTCTTCCAACTAAATGTTTCCCCTGTTTCAGGTATTTTGTTAAGATAACTAAGAATAAAACCTGCTAATGTGGTAAAATTTCCTTCATCTTCGTATAGGTCTTCAATTTTAAATAATTCCTTAAATCTATCAACAGAATAACCACTATCTATTAACCATGAACCATCTGTTCTCTGGATAGCTGTAGGCTCATCCATTTCATCTATTCCTGGAATGTCTCCAACTATGCCTTCTAATATATCGTTTAAAGTAATTAAACCTTCTACACTACCATATTCATCAACAACAATAGCAATATGGACATATTCAAGATTTTCTTTAAATAATTTTAATATATCCAATGAAGGAAGATTTTCTGGCACAATTAATGGTTTTTTTAGATAATTTCTAATATTAAGATTTTCTTCTTTAAAAATTGAGCTGAGTATATCCTTAGATTGTACAACTCCTAACAAATTATCTAGATCTCCTTCAGCTACTGGAAATATCGACCTTTCACTTTCTATAATCTTTCTTTTTGACTCTTCTAAACTTTCTTCAAGATCTATCCATATAATCTCATTTTTTGGAGTCATAAGCATATCTACTTTTTGATCATCAAGACGGAAAACTCTTTTAATTATATCTTCTTCTTCTTTTTCAATTGTTCCATCTTCTAGTCCTTCTTCAATTAACATCTTTATTTCATCTTCAGTGACTACACTTTCTTTTGATTCCTTTGAACCTATAATTTTTAAAATGAAATTTGTTGAAGAGCTTAATATTTTAACTAAGGGTCCACAAATTTTAGAAAGAATCTTCATGTATTTAGCTAAACTTACAGCAATATTTTCAGGGTTATTTAATGCTATTCTTTTTGGAACTAGTTCTCCAATTACTAAAGATAAATATGTTATTATTAAAACAACAATTATAACACTAATTACACTAGCATAACTTCCTAAGAAAGTTAAATTTTGAGATAGGGGTTCTGCTAATGTTGCACCACCAAAAGCACCTGCTAAAATACCAATAAGTGTAATTCCAATTTGTATTGTAGATAAAAATTGATTAGGGTCATCTATTAATTCTATGACTGTGTTAGCATGTTTTTTACCATTATTTGCCATTTGTTGCAATTTACTCCTTCTAGAAGATACGATTGCAAGTTCTGACATAGCCAATACTCCATTTAAAACTATTAAAATGAGTATTATGATGATTTCTATTATTGTGTCATATATCATTTCTCTATTTCCTTGATGAGCGTAATAATTCTCATATAAATTTATAAATTCTTTCTATTTTAAAATTTATTATATTTGTTATGGTATATTCTATTTTGTTATATTTTATTTTATTTCATTTTCGATTTTTATTATTTAGAATTTATTATAATCTGATTAATATCAGTTTAAAAATCGTTTTTTAGGAATTTCATTAGCTTTTTTGAATGTACTTCCGCCGTAAATCTCTTCCTGCATTTTTTGGACAGATTCAGTAGCTTCTTCAATAGATTCTACCTTTTTGAAAATTCTTCTTTTTTTCACTTTTAGAGATTTTCCACAAACACATTTTCTTGTAGATACTCCCTCTTTTGCATATAAAACTCTGCCACAATCGCAACGAAAAATAAAATACATTTTTTCTCCAAATAAAATAATTAATTTATATATTATAATTAATTTTATATATTTATTATTTTGAACCATAATTTATAATATCATGGTCATATTATAACTTAAATTAGATTATAATTTCAAATATATTATAATTAACTTTATTTTATTGAATTATAATTATTTTATTAATATGATATTTTATTAATATGGAATTTAATAAAAAATATAATTATCAATTAATATGATTCTATAATTAATATAATTTTTGCATAATATTATATTTTATAATCATTATCTCTATAATGTTTCAATATCCAAATATTTTCAAGAATAATGGTATAAATACTCTTGATGGTAATATAACTAAAGTAGCAATACTTACTCCTAAATTTGTTCCAATAACAACTAATAATATTCTAAATATGTTATTGTTCCAAAGATCTCTGAAACTATCAATTTTGCTTAAATTACGAATATCGCTTGTTCTCACTTTTCTATATTTAGCTTCTGTCAATCCAGAAAACCATCCTGCAGCTAGAAGAGGGTGTATTATAGTAAGTGGTGCAACAATAAAACCAACCACTGCAGATTGTATTTTTGAACCTGAAAGTATTGACCCAATAAAGGCAGTTCCACCACCTATTAAAACAAATTCTAAAAGATTATTCTCTATATTAATTCCATTTAAAAAAGCAAGAAAAAATATCACCACAAAAGATATTGGAATAGCTGCTAATATAATTTTAAGCCATGGAATGCCTCTTTTTTTTTCAATACTGGTTAATTCTTCTATTGGAGGAATTTTCTCAGGATTGTCTAAATATTTCGTCATTCCTTCTTTGTGGCCTGCTCCAACCACAGCTATAACATGATCTTCTGGTATATTTAAAATGCTATTTGCAAGATAAGCATCTCTTTCTTTAACAAGAACTTTATAAGCACTAGGGGATGCTTCTTTAAAATAATCCATTACTTCATCTAATGTGTCCTGATTTTTTAAATCTTCAATATCTTGAAGCTCATCATCACTTGCAAACAATGAAGAGATTGCACTTATTACAAATTTTAATTTTTCCCATAAGGACATTTCATTTAGGGCTCTTTGAAGTGTTATGTTTATATCTCTATCAATTAAAGAAATTTTTGCACCTATTTCATTAGCTGCTTCTATAGCTCCAATCATTTCAGAACCTGGTTTAACATCTACATCTTCCCCAATTTTACTTTGGATGTATGTTAAAATTCCACTAGCTACAAATAAACCAACTTTGTTTTCTTTAATTATTTTTGTTACAGATATTTCTTCATCTTCTTCAATACCTGCCTGTTCTTTCATAAGGCGTTCATATCTTCCAATATCAAGTTCTATTGCAACTACTTCTGGGTTTTGTTCATATATTGCATTTTTAACTTCTTCGACACTATTTTGGGAGACATGAGCGGTTCCTATAATTGTTAAACATTCTCTTTTCATTAAAAAACACTCTTAATTAATAAAACTTTTTGAGTTTATGATTTTTTAACTTAATAATAAATAATCATATGATTTATATATTTAATAATTTTTATAATAATTGTAAAATTAATATTATTAGCTATAATAATATGTTACTATGTATATATAAAACTATGTGCAATTTTTTTATAAGATATTATTTTCATAATTTTTACTTTATTTATATAGCTTTAAAGCACCTTTATCATAAATAGCTACATTTTGACTAATATTTTTTCTTAAAGAAAATTCTATGTCTTTTTCATATCCTAATTTTTTCAATCTGTTAGAAGATTTTGTATTATAGACTATTTCTTTAGCTTCTTTATAGTTTCTACTAGCTAAAATAGCACTTTGTGCATATTCACTAATATTAAACTTTTCATCGGAATATTTCTCATCAAATTCTTCTTGAATCCAATATAATATCTCTCCACTAGCTAAAAAATCTTCTATTGCAAAATTTCCTTTCCATCCTGCCATAACCACATCAATATGTGTATAATTATTCTCTTTTGCTATATGTAAACTTTTTTCAGCGACTGCTTTTGCATTTATAAAACAACCTATAAGGATTGTTGATTTCATATCTTTTAAAATTCTTGTTCCATTACTAGTTGTTAATATTAGGTTCTTAATGTTTGTATTTAGATTATTTATTTCAACTGGGGAATTTCCCAAATCAAAGCCTTTTAAAGCTTTTCCCATACGTTCTCCTGCGAGTATTCCTTTTTTTTCTTTAGCTATTTTTTTAGCTTCTTCAGGTGTAAATGTAGGTATGACTTCTTCAAATTTATCTAATGCAATTGTAATACTAGTACTAGCTCTAAAAGCATCCACCATTATAGAAATATCTTTCGAATTTGTTTTTTCAAGACTTAATGTAATTTCCATGTTTTTTCCTTTTTATATATTTTTTTATATATTTTTTATATTTTATTTTTGTTTGATAATTATAATTAATTCTAATAATTATAAAATTAATATTTAATTTTATTATTATAATAGTTTAATATTATTATAATTATAATGAATATATTATATAAAGAGGATTATTATATAAAGAATTTAATATATTTTTTTAAATAGTATATTTATATATTTAAATGTCTATTGTTAGTAAATGATTTAAGATAAATTGGTTATAATTATAAAATATTAACACAATAAATATAATTAAAAATTATTAGTTAAAAACTATTAATTAAAATTATTAGTTAGAAACATTAATTAAAAATATTTAATTATTTATTAGAAATTTTTAATTAAATATTTAAAAAAAATTTTAATTAAAATATTAATCAGGTCCTATATTATGAGAATTTATAATTATTATAATAAATTATATTTATAAAAATTATCATCATTCTAAAATTGTATCTAATTATAATAATCTCTCAATAACATTAATATGTGAATTAGGTAATATGAAAATCGTTACAACACCAATGTGTGAAAAAATACTTGAATTTGCAGGTATAATTAATTATAAAGTTAATAAGAACCCTGATAATGAAGAGGGGGATATAGCTATTATTTTATCTGAAAGTGATACTAAAATGGATTCATTAAAAATAAAATTAAATACTTTCACTCAAATAAAAAATAGTATTGTTCAAGTATCAAAACTTAAAAAAATTCCAAATAATAAACTCAACATTAATTATTCAATCCCAGATGACAATTTTAATTCTGACATTGAAGAGCTTAGTCTAAAAAATAATGATTTATTTTTAAATGAATCTGATTTAAGTTCTAAATTAATCAGTGATATATTTTCAAATTATTCTTTAGCACTTGATTGGCTGGATAATGATAAAAAAAGAGATTTTCGAAAAAAAAATTTAAATATAAGAGTTAAAGTATATTCTCTTTTTTTAAGGGATATTGTTGAGGATATGGGGTTTACAATAGTCGAATTAGAAGATAATGATTCAAAATCAGATTATACTATATTTCCTGATTATATGAATTTTAACAATAAAGACGGATCAAACATATTAATTTCTATCCCTACTCATAATAATGCCCCTAAGGATCCAATTAAAAGAGCTGAATTGAGATATTCTATTTTAAATAATTTAAAAATTAAATAATATTTTTTAATAATATTTTATATTTTTTTAATAATACTCTTTGTTTTTTGATAATATTTTATATTTTTTAATAATATTCTTTGTTTTTAAATATATTCTAATTTTCTATGATTAATCTTCATGATTAAAATATACCTATTTAATAGTTTCCTATGGTTTTTAGGATTGTGAGAACTATTGTTTAAATAATTAAATAATTAAATAATTTTATAAATAATGATTATAAATATAAATTATCATTAAGAAATCTACTTTATAATTAATAAATCTAATTATTATTAATAAATTTAAGTTGTTATTAATATATCCTTTTCATTATTAATAATATAATTTGTATTGAATTCTAATAATAATTATAAATTTTATATAATTAAAATTATTAATAATAATTAGAATTATATTATATAATTAGAATTATATTATTGTATAATAATATTGGATTAATTTTTGTATCATATTTGGAGATGAAAATGTGTATGAAACCCTAACTTATTCTGGAGGAGTCCATAAAAGTGAAGAAATAAGAGAACTCATCGATGATTTAGGAGGATTTATTCTTCAGGAGAATATTCTTCAGATGGATTTAATTTTAAACATGGCAATTCCTATTGATGATGTTGATAAAATTAAAGAAAAATCAAAAGAATTGTTGGGTAAAATATCTATTGCTCCAATGGCTGGTTGTGAAATAGCTATTGTGTCTCCAACTCTTGCAAGACACCATCTTCCTCATGCTGCTTGTGATATTTCTGAATATCTTAGAAGATTTGGTGCAAAAGATAATATGATTGGGCTTGCTCGTGGTGCAGGTAAGGGTACTGCAGGAATCACGGAATATGAGAAAAGATTGATTGAAGAGCATGATATAGCCATATATGCTCTTGGTAGTTTTAAACAGTGTATAATAGATAAAACTTTCTTATTTGATGATATTGATATTCCTGTAATTGTTACAGGGGCTCCTGAAATAGATATTAATGATCTTCCAGGTGCTGATGAATATGTTAGTGGTTTGGGCAGAATTCCAAGGAGACTAAAAAGAGGAGAAAATATAAGGGCTCTTAGAAAATTAGTTGAAGTTGTTGAAAAAACTTTAGATAAAAAAAGAAAGGACATGGCTTTAGATCCACCTTTAGCTCCATCTATATTAGTAAAGAATGCAATTGAAAATCAAGTTCCAGCTATATCTGAAATAATTTCACCAACTCCTGTCACAAGCCAACTTGATGGTGTTAGGGTTAAACTTGATTATGATAAATATAATGAAGAAATAGCTAATGTTATGATAAATGACAAACATTTGGCTGAAATTGCAGATATAAAAAGGTCTCAAATGTATAATTATATTCTTGTAAAACTTTTAAGTGAAAGTGCTATAATATAATTTTAATATAAATTAATTCATATATCTATTAATTTTTCTACTTTTTCTACTTTTTATAATTTTCTAATATTTTAGAAATTTATTAATATTTTTCATCATATTTTAACATTTTTCAACAATTTTTAATATTTTTCAATATATTTTAACATTTATATTTTAACATTTTTCAACAATTTTTAATATTTTTCAATATATTTTAACATTTCTCATTTTTTTGCCTTTTTGCTATTTATTAATTGTAATTTATATAATAATTACAACTGTTTGTTATTAATAGAATATTTTTATTTTAAATATGATATTTAATAAACTATAAATGTATCAATATAATGTTTTTATAAAAAATTTAAAAAGAAAAAGAATATTAATAATGAAAAACTAAACATTGTTCAAAGGTGTAGTAATTTTAAAATTAGGATGAAATAAATTTTTCATCTTATATTTTTCATTACTAATTGTGGTTGGTTAATTTAATTATTATTTTTAGGAGGATACTATGAGTAGTAATAACAAAGATGAATTGGTTGTCATCGATGAAACAGATAAAAATATTATTGAAATGATAAATGAAGATGCTAGAACTCCTTATAGGCAGATTTCTAGGGAACTTGATATTTCTGTAGGGACTGTTCATAATCGTGTTGATAAATTAATGAAAACAGGAGTAATCAAGAAGTTTGCTCCAATAATGGATCATAGGAAACTTGGCTATGGCCTTACAAGTATTATTGGAGTTAGGGTAAAAGGTGGAAAACTACAGAATTGGGAAAATAAAGAATCTTTTAGTAGGCATGTTTTAGCTATTTATGATGTTACTGGAGAATATGATGCATTTTTAATAGCTAAGTTCAAAGATACCGATGAATTGGATGTTTTTGTAAAAGATTTACTAAAAGAACCATATGTCGAACGAACGTATACTCAGACCGTCTTGAATGTTGTTAAAGAAGATTCAAGTTCAATTCACATGCTTTAATTTTTTTCTAAACAAATAAGGGAATTTTCATGAAAGATCTTCGATTAAAACAGGCTCAAAGTTTATTAAAAAAATCAGCTGCTAATTCTGAAGAAAATTTTAAATTAAAATCTCCTAATGCTTCAGATATTAACTTAAAAAGGTTTGAAAATATATTTAAGGATTTAATAGCTGCAGAAGATTTTATTTATAGTAGCTTACCAAAGCATCAACTTTCTAAAGAAGAAGCAGAAAAATTCACAAAATTCCTTATTTCAGCAAGAAAAAATATAGATTCTATTTTAGTTGACTTTAATGTTATTGAGAAAAAAGAAGAAAAAATTGATATATCTAATTTAACTGAAAATATTCTTTTTATAACCTCTAAAAATAATTTTAAAAAGACTTTAAAAAAATTAGGGGTTGATGTTCAGAGAATAATAGTGGCTAGTGTCCCTCTTAATGTATTGGATATTAAAGAGATTAATCCAAAAATCCCCGAATCTGCATTAAAAGGGATAGAAACTAGGGTTAAGCATATTCATAATGATATAAATAGGAAAAAATCTTCTTTACATCCAGAAAAGGTCATTGTTTTAGCTGAAAATGATTTAAATGGTCAATTACTCGGTAAAAGAGCAGAAGAAATTTATGATGCAATTATATACTTAAGTGATAATCTTAAAGATTTAAATGATATTGAACTTATTCGGCTAATTGAAGATAGCTAATATTTTAGGTTTATTTGTTATTAAAAATAGCTAATATTTAATATAATAATTACAATTAATAAAAATAATATATTATACAAAATTTTAATGGTAAAATTATGATACTTGTAGATTTTGGTGTTGTTCCTATTGGAACAGAGGGTACTGACTTAGGTGAATATGTTGCTGTAGCTGTTCAGGCTATTAAGGATTCTGGACTTAAATATAAACTTACGGGTATGGGAACTCAGATTGAAGCTCAAAATCTTGATGAGGTTTATGATGCAATTAAATCTGCTCAAGAAGCAGTTTTCAATATTGGTGCTAATAGGGTATACACTGTTCTAAAAATAGATGATAGAAGAGATAAAAAAAATAGGGGATTAAAAGATAAAGTTGATACTGTTAATGAGATAATTAATTGATAGATTATTTAATATATATTATATATTTAATATTAATTTTCTTAATATAACTTTATTCTTAACATAATTTTATTTTTAATATATATGCTCTAAAAATTATATTATCTTCAATCTTTTTTTATTTTTATTTTTCACTTTTTATTTAAGTACAACTCTTCCAATATACTTTTTATTAGGAATAATTGGTATAGATCCCGCTCTGACTTTTTTACCATTAAAAAAAACATTATCTGACTTACTACCTGTATTTCTTCCAACATATTTGCCATTATCGTTTGTTACCCATATTTTTATAAGTGTTTTGGTATTTATGTTGTTTTTAGTATTATTCTTATTATACTTAAAATTTGTAACATTATAAACCATTATATTTCTCCTATTAACTCCAAAACTATCTGTACCAGCTATATATATAGTTGCATCAACAGGATTATTTTTTTTAACAGTATATTTACTATGCCTAAAAAGATTAGGGCTGTTTGGAATGCTTAAATATTCTCCAGATTTCATCCTAAAGATATTCATTTTTGAAACACCATAATTATAAACTACAACTCCCACTTTTCCTTTTGGGGATTTAATAACAAAATGCCCTATTCCTAAACTTCTAACTTTTTTCATAGCTTTTTCCAAGTAATTTTTTGTTATAGAATTTTTATATACCATTTTTGCGCCTAAATTCTCAAGATATTTATTAACACTTGGATTATCACTACCTCCTGCTCCAAGGTACCAACCATTTTTAAATATTATGGAGTGGAAAAAGTAAGTGTTTGTTGTTTTATATTCTTTTAAGGCCTCTATTCCATATAATTTTACTTTTTTTATGTACAAATTTGCTGCATATGTTGAATCTCTTCTATAAGCATAAGCATAAGCACTAGAATTTACTTGAAGGATTATTGAACAACAACCACTTTCTATCTTAGATTTCTTTTTAGTACTTGTATTACTATTCAAATCATTTGAATTTTTACTTGTTGTTTTTTTCACATCATTTAAAGCACTATTATTTGAATTTAAATATTCATTGTTTATGTTTATTTCAGAATTATTAGTGTAATTTGATTTAAGAGTGTTTTCTGAGTTTGAAATGTTATCATCAACTTTAGTTGTGGCTATAGAACATTCTATTGTAGAAACAACAAATAATAAAAAAATTAGAACAATAATAATTTTAAAATATTTTTTATTCATATTCAACATCTCATTAATTTTACTACATTTATAATATTAATAAATTTAAAAATTTTTTTATAATATTTACTAATATGATATTTATTTTTAATTAAAATATAATATTTAGTTCATATAATTATTATATGTTTATATAATTCCTATATAATAATTCATTTTATTATCATTATAATTATAATTATCATTCTTCTTCTGTAATATAATTGGAATACTATAACTGTAATATTATAAACTAATAAAATGGATTATAATATTAAAAATATTTTTTGATAAAAAATAGATGGATAAATCAAAATGGTCAAAATAGAATGTTATAATGTAATTATTCTGATAAATATTAAAAATAGCTATGTTTGAAAATTTAATATGTGAAAATAAATTCATATATTTAAAATAATTGAGTTAATATATTTAAAATAATTTTATATATAATTTTAATAATAATATATGCACTTTTAATGGATGTAAATTAATTTTAGATTATATAAACTAATATTTAGATTATAAAAATTAATTCTATATTATATAAACTAATTTTGTTTATATAATATTAATTTATAAATATTGATTAAATAATCTTAAATAAATAAAATTTAATTAAATAAAATTAATTAAATTTATTTGAAGCTTCTTTTATTACTTTAATAATAGTGTCTAAATCTTTTTCACTAATGCTTGGATGTACGGGGATTGAAATAACTGAACTTGCAGCTTTCTCTGTTTCTTCAAGATTTTCATCATATCCTAAATTGATATATAACTCTTGTTTATAGATGGGTATTGGGTAATGAATCCCAGTTCCAATTCCATTATCATTAAGGAAACTAACCCACTCGTCCCTGTTATCTTTTTCTATTTTTATAGTGTATTGGTGATAAACATGTTTCACACCATTTAATACTTTTGGAGTTGATATTCCTTCAACACCTTTTAAATTAGTAGTAAGGTAATTGGCATTATTAATTCTTTTTTGATTGAAGTCATCAATTTTTTTTAATTGAGCAAGGCCAATAGCAGCAGCTATATCTGTCATTCTGTAATTATATCCCAAAACTGCATGTTCATATCTTTTTGTTTCTCCGTGAGCTCTATAAATCTTTGATTTTTCAGCTAAATCCTTGTTATTTGTAGTTATGATTCCTCCTTCACTAGTAGTCATATTTTTAGTTGGGTAAAAACTAAAACAAGCAATATCTCCTATACTACCTACTTTAGTGTTTTTATATATAGAACCATGAGCTTGTGCAGCATCTTCAATTATATATAAATCATGTTTTTCAGCTATCTCTTTAATTTTATCCATATCTGCTGCTTGACCATATAGATGTACCGGCATAATTGCTTTTGTTTTTTTACTTATTTTTTCTTCTATTTTATTAGGATCTATGTTAAAAGTTTTTTTATCAATATCTACAAAAACAGGTTTTGCTCCTGTGTAAAGAATAGAATTTCCAGTAGCTGCAAATGAAAATGGTGTTGTAATTACTTCATCCCCTTCTCCAATTCCACAAGCTAGAAGAGCTACATGTAAAGCTGTTGTACCTGAGCTAGTTGCTATTGCATATTTTGCGCCAACAAAATCTGCAAATTTTTCTTCAAATTCAGCTACTTTTGGTCCTTGAGCAATAAAACCTGATTTTAAAACTTCAACAACTTCTTTTATCTCTTCTTCTCCAATAATTGGATTTGCAATAGGAATTTTTATTTCTGACATTAATACACCTTTATTATAACTATCAATTATAGCTCAATGATTTATATTATAACTATTTATATTTTATTTTTATTTTAATTATCATTAATATATCTTTAGTTTGAATGATTTATTTAATTAATTGTTAAATTATATATAAATTTATAAAGTTAAAATTATTAAAATTATTAATATTTAAAAATATATACATATTAAAATATCTTTAGTATTTTTATTCATTACTATTATTTTTATTTATTTCTTGTATTTTCATTATATGTTGATGATATAAGGACTTAGTATATAATTTTATAAATAATAATTAAATGATAGTTAAATAATATATAATATAAAATATTTGAAAGTTAATATGCTAATAAAATTCAATATGTTATTAATATTGAAAATTAATTATTAGGGGAGTAGCTAATGAATGAACATGATATAGAAATAATTAATGAAGGTTTAGTTGAAATCAAAGTTCCTAAATTTGATAAAGTTTCATCTAGTGCTCCTGTTTTTTACAATCCTAGGATGGAATTTAATAGGGATATATCTATACTTGCTTTACAAACATTTCAGGAGGAAATAGGAAGAGAAATAAATATTTGTGATGTTTTTGGAGGAAGTGGTATACGCGCTATAAGGTATAAAAAAGAAATTTTCAATGTTAATGAGGTTGCTGTAAATGATATAAGTTCTCTTGCTATAGAACAATCAAAAGAAAATGCAATTAATAATAATGTTGAAATTGATTTTTATCAAAAAGAAGCTAATATGATATTGAGGGAAAACAGAGGAATATTTGATGTAATAGATATAGATCCATTTGGAACTCCTTCATATTTTGTTGATTCTGTAGGATATTCTCTAAAAAAGGATTCTCTTCTCTGTATAACTGCTACAGATACTTCTGCATTATGTGGAACTTATAAAGAACCTTGTATTCGGAAATATAATGCAAAACCATACAAAAGCGAGTATTGTCATGAAAATGGAATTAGAATTTTAGCAGGATTTGTTTCTCTAACACTTGCTAAATATAAAAAGTATATTGGTGACATTAAACTTTCTCATAGTAGTGAACATTACATGCGTTTATATATTAAAGTAAATAAAGGTTCAGCAGCTACTGATAATTCATTAGCTAATAATATTGGTTATATTTCGCACTGTAAAAAATGTCTCTATAGGGTTCCTGTTGTTGGTTTAGCTAACCCTATTCCTGATTATTGTCCTGTTTGTGGAGAAAAATTGATTTCTGCAGGGCCATTATGGATTGGAAAGATTCAAAATTCTGAATTCATATCTAAAATGGTTGAAAAACTTGATGAAAATAACCCTAATAAGAAAAAACTAAATACTGAGAATAAAATATTAAAATTGCTTAATACATGTATTGAAGAGGCAAATTCTCCTATCACTTTTTATGATATTCATATAATTTGCAGAAATCTTAAAATAAGTGCTCCTAAAATAGCCGATGTTATGGATAAAATAACCGAAGAAGGTTTTAAAGTTTCTAAGACTCATTTTAATCCTATTGGTTTAAAATCAGATATTGATATTCTAAGATTGAAAGAAATTATTAAATCTTTAAGTTCTTAATATTTTTTATTCAATAATGATCAATTTCTTAATATTTTTATTAATTTTATATATTTTTAATTATAATTTTTTAATTATAATTTTTTAATTTCAATTTAGATTTTTTGAATGCTTTATTTTAACTATGTATTTCTTATTAAGTATCAGATGATTGAATCTAAATAGTTTATCTTATCTATAAATTTTATCTTAATAATCCTAAAACTATATTAATAATATCAAACAGATAATTTAATAACAAAAAATATTATTATTTTTTGTGTATGTGAGGTGAAAATATGGAAATTGTTGAACTTTTTAAAGATTCATTAACATATCCAACAAAACAATGGGACAAGTTATTAATACTAGGTGTTTTATTTTTAATTATGGGCGTTTTTGCTATTTTACAAGCATTTGGTATTTATTAAATCAATATATTGCTGCAGATATTCTAGGAATTATATCATTTATTCTTGCAGTTATTATAACTCTGATTATCTATGGTTATACCCTTAGTATAGTTCGAAAAACAGTTAATAAGGGTGATGATTTGCCTGAATTTGATTGGGGTAGAAATTTCGTAGATGGAGTCAAAGTACTTATATTAAGTATAGTATATTATATAATTCCTGTAATAATCACTTTAATTGTGATTTATGCAACTGGTGCTTTTCAACATTTATATCAATTAATAGCATTTTATGCTGTAAGCGGATCACTCGCTGCTGCACCGGAATCTCTTTTAAGTGCTGCTGGAGCTAGTTTTTTAACTGTATTTATAGTAGCTGCAATACTTTTTATCATATTCGGTTTACTATTCTTAGCTGCTAAAGCTGTTTTAGCCGATACTGAAAGTTTAGGATCTGCAGTTAATATGGTAGATGTTTTCAAAAAAATTGGTGAAATAAGTTGGGGAAATTATATATTATGGGCTATTCTTTATGCAATAATCATTTTTATTCTCAGCTTTGTAGTTAACTTGATTTCAGCTATTCCTGTAATTGGACTTATAATTGCATTTTTAATTATTAGGCCATATATAGAGATTTTTGCTGCAAGGGCTCTTGGTTTAGTCTATAATGAATCTAAAGAATAGAAATATGATATTTTAATTTTTATTTATTTCAATATCAATTTTTATTTTAATTTTTTTTATTATATTTTCCTTTTAATTATTTTAATTTATTTTTTATAAATTTTTTTTTATATATATTCTAAGAATTCATTATATTTTATATCTTTTAGAATATAATATATTAAATAATAATTAATTATTAGATAAAAATCTTTTTCATAGCTTTATTTTTTAATACATGGAATTATATGAGTAGTTATTACTAAATTTCGATAGATTTAATAATATCTTTTTACAAATTCTATATTATTAATCATATATTGTTTTATTTGATTGTGTTTTTTCATTATTAATTAAAATTATATGATTTTATTAATTTTAGAACATTAGAATGTTTTCAGGTGAAAAAATGAAGGTCATAAGGCTTTTTCAAGATTCTTTATCTTATCCTATTAATGATATTGATAAATTATTAACTTTAGGTGTTTTATTTTTTTTTGATGCCATATTTTCCCTTTTACCTTCAATTACTACTGCATTAAGCCAAGATTTTTTAACTCCGATTTTGTATTTTATTTCAAATTTAATTGGTTTCATCATATTTATTATTGCTATTGGATATATAACTTTTATAATTAAAGATACGGTAGATAATAAATTAGATTTTCCTCATTTAAATCTTATTAAAAATTTTTCAAAAGGAATTAAAGTATTTTTCATATCGATAATATATTATATTGTGCCAATTGTAATAACTATTTTATTTTCTTATATAATTGGTGCATATGCTATAATTTCTGAAATAATTACTTCATTTTTTTCTTTTGGTTATGAAACATCTATTCCCACTTATTCAATGGTTTTGAGTGTTCATAATATTATTTTAGTTCCTATTGTTGCTGTTATTTTATTTATTATATCAACAATATTCTTGATTATTGCTATTTCTAGGTTCTCTTATTATGGAGATATGAAATTTGCCTTGGACTTAAAAGCAGTAATATATGATATTGGAAACATTACTTGGAAACATTACTTAATTTCTCTTATAATTTTATGTGTTATATTAATTCTTATTTTATCTATAGTAATTGTAATTGCAGTTATTCCATTTTTTGGTTTTATTATATTATTTTTAATAATTTTACCATTCATAACAATATTTTGGGGAAGGTCTGTTGGTTTAATTTATAGGAAATCTAAAATTAATAAGTAAAATTGATAAGTAAATTTTATTTTATATATAAAAATCAGTATATTAAATAAAAATATTATATTAAATAAAAATAGTATATATAAAGATTATCAATGAAATAAATTATTATTGGTAAAATAATATATAGATATAAATGAATAATTATTATTAAGTAATAAAATTATTTATTTGATAATTCTATAATAGGTGATAAAATGAACATTACGGAACTATTCAAAAATTCGTTTAAATATCCTAGTAAAGATTGGGGCAAGGTTTTAATCCTAGGGTTATTAATAATAGGAATTTGTATATTTATGGTGATTGCATTAATCAGTTTGGCATTTGCTCAAGCTATCCCTGCAGCCATAATATTTATAATAGCATTAATTTTTACTTTTGTTGTTGCTTTAATTTATAGTGGATATAGTCTTAGTGTTATAAGAGAAACTATAATTAATAAAAATATATCTTTTGAGGGTCGAGAAGAAGCCCTACCTGAATTTCAATGGTCTGAAAATATTATTGATGGTATAAAAGTTTTAATTTTAAACATTGTGTACATGATAATACCTTTTGTTATCACTTTAATTCTTGCATATGTTTTAGGAGTATTTTCTGAGTTTACTTCTTTTAGTCAATCATTAAATACTTATAACCAATCTGGATTATATATGCCTAATTCAATGGCTACAATGTACATGGCTAATACTGGTTATGCTATGCTAATTGTCAATACAGTTGCTGCAATTTTATCAATAATATTCTCATTATTTGCATTTATTGCTATGGCAAGATTAGCTGAATCTGGTAAATTGGGTTCAATTATTAAATTTAGGGAGATAATAAATAATATATCTAATATTGGATGGGGAAATTATATAATTTGGTTTATACTTCTTTGTATAATCATAATTGTTATTTCATTTATAGCTGCTTTGATTGTATTTATTCCAATAATAGGATTGATTGTTTATTTATTAATAATTCCATCATTTTTAACTCTATTCCAAGCAAGAGCTATTGGTTTAATATATAATGAAATAAACTAATTAATAGAAAAATAATTTTCTAATTTATTTTATTTTTTTATTTATTTTATTTATCTTATTCTTTAATTTATTTTATTTTTTTTCTAATTTACTTTATTTATATTATTTTCTAATTTATTTTATTTTTTAATTTATTTTATTTCTTTTTATAATATTTCATGATTAATTGATGCTATAAATCTCATAAAAATGAATCATAAGAATATAAAATATGTTTCTTTTGGATGTTTAATTATTTTTGATATTTAATTTAAAATGATTTTTATTAACTAAAAAGATTTTTATACTATAAAAAAAATAGTATTGATATGCAAATTGTAGCTGATGTTGGCGGGATTCCTGGAAAAGATTGTCGAGGATTCTGTAAATATTGTTATTTTAGAAAAGTAAAATCTATTGAACCTTTAGGATGTTCTCAATGTTCTCCTGGTAAAATTGGTTGTTCTCATTGTGGTGAAGGTGTTACTGAAACAAAAAACGAATTTAAAATGCCTTTTTTTGTTGTAAATGAGATTCAAACTACTTTGATGATGACCAATCCAACAGATAATAATCTAAAAGTTAATATAAGTGGTGGTGGGGATGTTAGTTGTTATCCTCACCTTGAAGAATTAACCGGAACTTTAAAACAATTTGAAATCCCTATGCATCTTGGATATACAAGTGGTAAGGGCATTGATGATGCAGATATCGCTACAAGATTAATAAATAATGGGGTAGATGAAGTTACATTTACTTTGTTTTCTTCTAATCCTGATCTTAGGGCAAAATGGATGAAAGACCCTAATCCTGAAGAATCAATTAAAGCAGCGAAAATTTTTGCTGAGAGTACAGAACTTCATGCAGCTACAGTTATTATTCCTGGTGTAAATGATGGGGATGTTTTACACCAAACTTGTGAAGACCTTGAAAATTGGGGTGCTAAAGCTTTGATTCTCATGAGATTTGCTAATACTACAAATGAAGGTTTAATTCTTGGGAATGAACCTATTATAAAAGATATTGATTCTACAAGTGTTGAAGAATTTCAGAAACTTGTAGAAGATATAAATAAAAAATATAATATTAGAGTTACTGGGACACCGGTCTCAGATCCGGATACAGGTGCTCCATTTGCAATATCAAAAGATGAAAACGAAATATATTTACAATTTATTCAGGAAATAGTGGGTGAGGCTACAATAATAACCTCTAAAATTGCTGCTCCATATATTGAAAAAATATTTGATAAGTTGGATACGGATGATGTTAATGTTATTGCTACTAAAAAAGATATTGCTTGTTTAATTACAAAAGAAGATCTTGAAGATTTAGATTTATCTAATGTTAAAGATACGGCTATCATACCTGGAAGATGTTTTGTTCATCAGATTGATGCAGAAAGAATTTTGAGTTCTGATGGTATTGAAAGAGTAGTCGGCCGAGGACCGGATAAGTTATCTGTTGATGGAGAAATGAGTGGAACACTAACTGAAGAAAATGTAATTGAGAAGGAACTTGAATTATTTAGGGATTTGGTTGGAGCTATTAATTTTTTTGGAATGAAAAAAAAGTAATTTTCAAATTTTAGTTTTATTCTAATTTTATTATAATTTTTTAGTTTTATTTTAATTTTTCATAATAATTATTTTTTCATTATTTTTTATATTTTTATTACTTTTGTATAATAAAATTAAAAATAAATTTTTTATTACTTTTTAATTCTTTATTACTTTTTATTAAATATAATTAAATATACATTTTTTATTATTTCTCAATTATCTTTTATTATTTTTTTCTTATTATTTCTTTTATATTTTAATTATTAAAAACTACAATTTTTATAATTATATTCTTGTTTTCAAAATTTTATTTACTTTTTATATAATTTTCCTCAAATTTTTATATTATTTTATCTTTCGGTTTTTGTGTTCATTATTCCTACTATTTTTGTATAGTTTTTTCATATAGCAAATATATTTTTTTGCAATTATTTTTTCAATTTTTTCGCAAATTGCAATTTTTAAAATCTTTATTTTATCATTTGATAGATTTAGGGGTTTATTAATAGTTTTAAATTCTTATTTCATTTCTAAAAGATTTAAAATTCTTTTTCAAATGATTAAAAAAGTATTACTTTATATTCTAGGTTTCTTAAAAAATTCAGGTTCACTTCTCCTTTATAAGCTTTGCTATTTGTTCTCAGAAATAATATTTATAATATATATTAATCAAATTAAAATTCGTATACCAAATAGCTAGTTATTGCAAAAAACTGCAAATAAGCTTACTCAATGCAGGCTTAAAAATGACCGTTTGTATTAGAGAGGTATATTAATAACTATATTTAGTTAGGAGGGAAAAAATGGCGAAGTTTGATGATAAAGTCGATTTATACGACGATAGAGGGTCATTAGTAGAATCTAATGTGCCTATCGAAGCCTTAAGCCCACTACGGAATCCTGCTATAAAAAGCATCGTAAGTGGTGTAAAAAGGACCGTAGCTGTAAACTTAGAAGGTATAGAAAATTCATTAAGATCTGCAACTGTCGGTGGACAGGGATCTAAGATCTTAGGAAGAGAAATGGACCTAGATATTACTGGCAATGCTCAATCTATTGCATCTGCTTTAAAAGAAATGGTTCAAGTAACTGATGATGATGATACCAATGTAGAGCTTCTTTCCGGTGGAAAGAGGATTTTAGTTCAAATACCAACTGCAAGATTAGAATCTGCTGCTGAATATTCTGTAGCAACCTTATCAACTGCAACTGCATTAGTACAAGCTATTATTAAACAATTTGATATTAGTATGTATGATGCTAACATGGTAAAAGCTGCAATTCTTGGAAGATATCCTCAATCTGTTGATTATATGGGTTCTAACATTGCAACTATGTTAGATATTCCTCAAAAGCTTGAAGGTCCGGGTTATGCTTTAAGAAATATTATGGCTAACCACGTAGCTGCTGCTACATTAAAAAATACATTACAAGGAACTGCACTTTCCAGTATCTTAGAACAAACTGCTATGTTTGAAATGGGCGACGCTATTGGAGCATTTGAAAGAATGCATTTATTAGGATTAGCTTACCAAGGAATGAACGCAGACAACATTGTTTTAGATTTAGTTAAAGATAATGCTAAAGAAGGAACTGTTGGTTCTGTTATGAATGACACTGTTGCTAAAGCTACTGCTGATGGCGTTGTTAGTGTAGAAAAAGATTTAAATGGTTTTAATGTTTATGAAACTAATGATTTAGCAAAATGGAATGCTTATGCTGCTGCTGGAGCTACTGCTGCAACTATGGTAAATGTAGCTGCTGCAAGAGCTGCTCAAGGTGTACCTTCTTCATTATTATACTTCAATGATTCTATTGAATTTGCAACTGGTCTTCCAGGTGTAGATTTCGGTAGAGCTGAAGGTGTAGCTGTAGGATTTTCATTCTTTAGTCACTCTATTTATGGTGGAGGAGGCCCAGGTCTCTTTAATGGTAATCACGTTGTAACTAGACACAGTAAAGGATTCTGTATCCCTTGTGTTGTTGCTGCAATGTGTCTTGACGCAGGTACTCAGCTTTTCTCACCTGAAGCAACTTCTGGTTTAATTAAAGAAGTATTCAGTAGTGTTGATGAATTCAGAGAACCATTAAAATATGTAGTGGAAGCAGCTGCAGACATAAAAGGTGACATCTAAAATCTCGCATGTTTTTTGATTAATTATAATAATTAATTACAATATATTTGGATGATTTTACATATCATGGTTTTAATTGGATAAATTATTTTATTAATAAAAATTAACATGAATATAAAATTAATATAAATCTAAATATTATTAATTTGAATTAATCATACAATCATACTAATTAAATGGGGATAATTATAAATGGACATAGAAGTATTTCCACATAGAGTTTTAGGAGCAAATACAACTGAAAAGTTGTTAAATGGTATTGAAAGTCTTGATGATGTTAAAAGAACAGTTATTCAAGGACCTAGGCTCCCACCCGAAGACCCTAACGAAGATCCTAGATATGTTGATAGGAGAAAAATTACAGTCAATGGTAAAGAACTTGAGCTTAAAGTCAAAACTGGCCGTATTTTTGTTGAAATTTCAAATGAATCAACTATTGATGATATAAAGGAGATATGCAATGAATATCTTCCTTTTGGATTTGATATTAATATCGGAAAATACATCAGAACTCAGAAGACTGTCTCTGATAACATAAAATATGGTGACTCAGACATCCCTGAAGAGTTAATTGGAATGACTGATCAATCAGCTAAGCTCGCAGACAGAGTAACTATCATAAAAAAAGATATGGATTAAGGATCTTATATTTTGTATATTAAATAATAATAATTCAATTATAATTTACTTATAATATAAATAAAGATTTAAATATAAATAAAGGAAAATTTATTTAATTAACAATAAGGATGAAAATATGATTGGACGTTGTACCCATGTTGTAGATTGTCGTGAAACAATGGGTCTTGGTGAAGGTGGAGGAATAGCTCAAAGAGGAACTTTCGCAGAATGTGGAAGTGATGTTCTTGCAGTAGCTATGTCTCCTGGAAGAAGGCATATTACAAAACCTGTTTGTGAAATAACTTTTGCACTTCGCGAAGCCAATGTTTTAACTAGTACAATGATACTCAATGCGGGTGCAGGAACTCCATCTGATGCTCCAGGTGCAAGTGGCGGATTTGGATTGACTGATAAAGAAGTTAATCAAATGTCACAGTTTAAATTACTTGTAATTCATCTTGGCGGAGTTAAAAATCATATTACTTATAAAGCAAGATTAATTCTTCGTAATGTTAATTGTCCTTGTGTTGTTATTTGTGAATATCCTGTCGATTTTGAAGATTTTGCAAAAATTGGTGTTAAAACTTCCCATGTCATGCCTAATGAGGCTAAAGGAGGAATTAAAACTAATGGTAAAATTGTTGATATTGTTAGTGGTGTTATTAGGGGAGAAACATGTTCCCAAGAAAAATTAGATGAGATTATTAGAAAAGTTAAGTTAGCATTAGGAGGTGCATGATTTATGGCACAATATTATCCAGGAACTTCTCAGGTAGCTCAAAACAGAAGAAACTTTTCTGACCCAGAATATGAGTTAGAAAAATTAAGAGAAATATCTGATGAAGGCGTAGTAAAAGTATTAGGTCACAGAGCTCCAGGTGAAGAATATAAAAGTGTTCACCCTCCATTAGATGAAATGGATGAGCCTGAAGACATCATTAGAGAATTAGTAGAACCAATCGACGGTGCAAAAGCTGGAGATAGAGTAAGATATATTCAATTTGTAGATTCTATGTATTTTGCCCCTGCTCAACCTTATTTAAGATCTAGATCTTACTTAAATAGATTTAGAGGAGTAGATGCAGGTACTTTGTCAGGAAGACAAATTATCGAAGCAAGAGAAAGAGATCTCGAAAAAATCTCCAAAGAATTATTAGAAACCGAATATTTTGATCCAGCAAGGTCTGGAATCAGAGGTAAATCTGTTCACGGTCACTCTTTAAGACTCGATGAAGACGGTGTAATGTTTGATATGTTAAGAAGACAATTATTAAACAAAGAAACTGGTAAAATCGAAATGGTAAAAGATCAAATTGGTAAAGAACTAGATGAACCTGTTGTACTCGGTGAGCCATTAGATGAAGAAACTTTAATGAAGAAGACTACCATTTACAGAGTAGATGGTGAAGCTTATAAGGACGATAAAGACGCTGTAGAAATATTACACAGAATACACGTCACAAGATCCGAAGGTGGATTCTGTCCAGAATAAGGAGAGGAGATTAAAATGGCTGATAAAAAGTTTATCGAAGCATTAAATAAAAAATTCAAAGAAGATCCTGAAGAAAAAACCACTACCTTTTACAACTTAGGTGGATGGAAACAATCTGAAAGGAAAACTGAATTTGCTAACGCAGGTAAAGAAATCGCTGCAAAAAGAGGTATTCCTCAATATAATCCAGATGTAGGTTCTCCATTAGGACAAAGAGCATTAATGCCTTACCAGGTATCTACAACTGAAACTTATGTTGAAGGAGACGATTTCCATTTTGTTAACAATGCTGCTATCCAACAAATGTGGGATGACATTAGAAGAACTGTTATTGTAGGATTAAACACTGCACATAATGTTCTTGAAAAAAGGTTAGGTATGGAAGTTACTCCTGAAACAATCACTGAATATTTAGAGACTGTTAACCACGCTATGCCTGGTGCTGCTGTTGTACAAGAGCACATGGTTGAAACCAACCCATCACTCGTAGCTGACAGTTATGTAAAAGTATTTACTGGTGATGACGAGTTAGCTGATGAAATTGACAGTGCATTCGTTTTAGATATTAATAAAGAGTTTTCCGAAGAACAAGCTGAAGCTTTAAAAGCTGAAGTTGGTGACAAAGTATGGCAAGCTGTAAGAATTCCTACAATTGTAGGAAGAGTTTGTGATGGAGGTACTACTTCCAGATGGTCTGCTATGCAAATCGGTATGTCCATGATTTCTGCTTATAATCAATGTGCTGGTGAAGGAGCTACTGGTGATTTTGCATATGCATCAAAACACGCAGAAGTTATTCACATGGGTACTTACTTACCAGTTAGAAGAGCAAGAGCAGAAAATGAACCTGGTGGAATTGCATTTGGTTTCTTAGCTGATATGTGTCAATCTTCAAGAGTTAATCCTGAAGATCCTGTAAGATCTACTTTAGATGTAGTAGCTATGGGTGCAGCATTATACGATCAAATTTGGTTAGGTTCATACATGTCTGGTGGTGTTGGATTTACTCAATACGCATCTGCAGCTTATACTGATAATATTCTCGATGACTTTACTTACTATGGTAAAGAATACGTCGAAGATAAATTTGGTTTATGTGAAGCTCCAAACAATATGGACACTGTTCTTGATGTAGGTTCTGAAGTAGCTTTCTATGCATTAGAACAATATGAAGAATATCCTGCTTTGCTTGAAACTCAATTTGGTGGTTCTCAAAGAGCATCTGTTATATCAGCAGCAGCTGGTTGTTCAACCGCTTTCGCTACTGGAAACTCTCAAACTGGTTTAAGTGCATGGTATTTAGCTATGTACTTACATAAAGAACAACATTCTAGATTAGGATTCTATGGTTACGATTTACAAGATCAATGTGGTGCATCCAACGTATTCTCTATAAGAAATGACGAAGGATTACCTGTTGAAATGAGAGGACCAAATTATCCTAACTATGCAATGAACGTAGGACACCAAGGAGAATACGCAGGTATTTCCCAAGCTCCTCATTCAGCTCGTGGAGACGCATTTGCATTTAACCCACTCGTTAAAATTGCATTTGCTGATAAAAACTTAAGTTTCGATTTCTCCCAACCTCGTGCTGAAATTGCAAAAGGTGCATTAAGAGAATTTATGCCTGATGGTGAAAGATCTCTTATTATACCTGCTAAATAGGTGTATTAACACCTATTTTTTTTATTTTTTTAGTTTAGTTGTTTATAAAATAAGTATCAAGAGAGTTAAAAGATAAATTATTATTATCATTATCATATTCATTAAAATTATTAATAAATTCTAAAGATTTTATATTAGTTATAAATAAAAATAAACAACTATTTTAATCAATAAAGAAATATATCATATTTATTAAATTATCAATTTAATAAAAACTAAGGAGGAAAAGAAAATATGGACCCTATAACTTTAGGTGTTGTTGCATTGATGGGTGCAGCTGCAACTATAGCTGGTGCCGCAGAGGATTTAGAATCTGATGTTGGTTCCATGAGTAATCCAAACTCACAAGTTCAGCTAGCTCCTCAAATGGGACATTTACACCGATTTATTAATAAGGCTGTTTCTGGTGAACCAGTTGCATATGGTACATGGTGTGGTATCGCAGGTTCTATAGCATTTGTTTTGATTTCACCAATGTTTAACTTTAATTTAATGCCTATTGTAGGAATTGCTATTGGTGCAACTATTGCTGCTTTAGTACACACTGTTTACACAGTAACAGCTCATATGGGAAGGATTGTAAGTCAATCTCAATTTGAGCAACCTTTGTTTATGGATGCTTTAACCCAAGCATTAGGACCTGTTGCAGGTCATGGTTTTATAACTACTTTTTGTATTGTAAGTGTAGCATACTTAATGACTATACCTCTTAACGGAACTCCATTACATGTTTTCCCATTACCGCTTCTCGCTGTTTTGTGGGGAATAACTATTGGTGCTATTGGTTCTTCTACTGGGGATGTTCATTATGGTGCAGAAAGAGAATACCAACAATATCCGTTTGGTGGAGGTATTCCTGTAGCTATTCATGGTGATATTGTAACTAAATCCGAAGTTGGTGCAAGAAATTCTATTGATACTGTTAATTTTTGCGCTAAATTTGGTGGACCGTTAACTGGTTTTTGTTTTGGTACTGTTGTATTTTTAAGTTTCTGGATAACTGTTGTATTTGGTTTAATTGGAGGATTAATTGCAGGTTTAATTATAATTATTCTTCTTATTATTATGAATGAGAGACTTGAAAACTTTGCTAGAACTAAATATGGACCATATAAGGAAGATTAAGGAGGTTTCATTTATGGATCCAATAAGTTTAATATTATTTATTACAGTTGGAGGAATCCTCATTGGTGGAGGTGTACACTTCATACCAGTAGGAGGAGCTCCTGCAGCTATGGCAACAGCTACTGGGGTAGGAACTGGTACAGCAATGCTTGCAGCAGGTGCTGGATTAACTGGTTTAATTACTGCAGCAGCTATGACTGGTCAACCATGGTATATTATTGCAATTGCTGGAGCAGTAGGTGCAATGATGATGATGGGTTTAACTATGTTAGTTGCTAACATAATTTATGTATTCGGTGTTGGTGTTGTACCTTCTTCTGCAAAAGCTGAAGTAGACCCAATAACTGGTAGAAATCAAGAAAAATATGTTACTTCTGGTACTGAAGGACATGGTTTACCTACTGTTTGTTTTGTCAGTGGTATTATCGGAGGTTTACTCGGTGGTGCTGGTGGAGGACTTGTTTACTTTGGTATTAATATTGCAATGACAGAAGGAAGTTTTATAACTGACCCTACTGTAACTGCTGGATTAGCTGCTATCTTAGCTGTAGCTGTTTTCTTTATTAATTCAGTAATTGCTTCTTATAATATTGGTGGTACTATTGAAGGTTTCCACGACCCTAAATTCAAAAGAATCGGTACTGGTATTCTTGCTTGTGGTATTGCTTCTATAATAATGGGAGTATTTGCTATTCTTTTAACTGGAGGTGTTGCATAATGTCAGCAGCTGGTGGAGGACCTACAGGTGGTGCTATAGGTGCTGAAAAATTACTCCTTTTAGGAGTTATTGGTGGCCTTATTGGTATTTACCTAGTTCCATTTAATCCCGTATTTGGGCCTGTCTTTGCAGCTTTAGGTGGTGTTTGTGCTATTGTATGGGGTGCAGATGCTATTCGTAGAGTTGCAAGTTATGGTTTAGGTACTGGTGTCCCTTCTATTGGATATATGTCTCTTTCTATTGGTATTATTGGTGCATTAGCAGGTATTGCTTTAGTATCTCTTTCATTTACTACTGGTCTTGGAATGTTAGGGCCTATCTTTGCTTTAGTACTCTCAATGATATTAGGTCTCATTGTTGGTTTAATTGCTAAGAAAATTATTGGAATGAAAATTCCTGTACTCGAAAGATGTACTGCTGAAATTTCTGGTGCTGCTGCTTTATCTGTATTAGCATTTTCTGCAACTCTTGCAGGAACCTATCATCTTGATGGAATTCTCACATCTGTTGTAGCTCCTGGATTTATAGCATTATTCTTTATAATGAATACCATGGCTATCCAACATCCATTTAATGCATGTTTAGGACCTAACGAAAATCAAGTTAGAACTCTTAAATTAGCCGCTTCCACAGCATTTTTAGCTATGTTTATCACTGGAATTTTAACTATTATTAATCCTGTTCCTAATACTTGGATGGGAATTCCTGTATGGGTAGCTGTTATTATCGTTGCTGGAGTCGGATGGATAATATCTATTAGGGCATATATTAAAGCATCATTCGATGAAGCTGCATCTGTTAAATGGTCTGGATTATGGCCTAAAGTTGAAGAACAATAGGGGGAAAAAATATGGAAATGTTACCTTTAATTAAAATAGTTCCTGAGTACAGCTTAACTCTTGATCCCTCTACTGGGGTAATTGGCGCTGCTTTAGGAAGAGAAGTTTTAGTACTCTCTATGGACGATATAAACAATGAAATAACTAGTTTAGAGGCTGCAGCAGATGATTTAATGCATTCATTAGATCCAAACACTGTTTCCGAAGGGGCTTATCCTGGAAGAGAAGGCACTTATGCTACTGCAGGTATGCTTACAAACATGGTGTACGGTTTTGTAATAGGATTATTCGTATTATTAGCTGCAATTCCTTTATTAGTCAATTTGGGGGTTTTATAGATGGCAGATAAAAAATCACCTGCAGAAGGATGGCCAATAATTAATGGGGATTATATTGCAGGGGATCCTGAAAGTCCTGTTGCAGTTACAACTTTAGGTTCTCACAATGAGGATATTGCTGCTAATGCTGGTGCAGCGATTTCTGGTCCTTGTAAAACAGAAAATCTAGGAATTGAAAAAGTTGTAGCTAATATAATATCAAACCCTAACATCAGATTTTTAATATTATGTGGATCTGAAGTTCAAGGACATATTACAGGTCAAAGTTTTGAAGCATTACATCAAAATGGTGTAGATCCAGAAAAAAGAAGTATCATGGGTGCTACTGGAGCTATTCCATATGTTGAAAATATTCCTGATGAAGGAATTGATAGATTCCAAAATCAACTTGAAGTTATTAATATGGTTGATATAGAAGATGCTGGTGCAATCGAAGCTAAAGTTAAAGAATGCATAGAAAAAGATCCTGGAGCTTTCGAAGAGGAAGCTTATGTAATTTCTCTTGATGAAAGTGGAGATGAAGAGGATGAAGGTGAAGAAGTTCGCCCAGTCGCTCCTGAAACTGCTTTAATTGAGGCAAGGATGAGAAACATTCAATCCCAAATGAAAATGATTGGTGCTGTACAAAGAAATTTTGCTGGTAATTATGCAGGTAAAGTTCAAGGTATTATGATTGGATTAATTTTCACTTTGGTTGTCGGATGTTTATTCCTAGGATTTATATAAGGAGGTTTAATAATGGTTAAATTATCTAACAAACCTAACGTCCGTGGTATTAAAAAAGTATCTGAAGATATAAAATATAGGTCTCAATTAATTGGAAGAGAAGGAAGATTGTTCGCAGGATTAATTTCAACAAGATTCACTGGGATTGGTTTAGGATTAGCTATCGCTTTTGTATTAATTGTAGTAATCCCATATTTAGCGAATTTGGTCTAAGAGGTGTTATGAATGTCTGAAGAAAATACAATACCTCGAGTACTTGTCTCTGCTGATGATTACAACAAAGCTAATGAAAAATTAGATGATATTGAAGATAAAGTTGATTTTACTATTGGTGAATACTATCAAAGGTTAGGTCAACAAACTGGTAGAGATGTTGGTATTTTATATGGTATAATAATAGGTCTTATAATAATGGTTGTAGTTATGAAATATAATCTTTTACCATTATTACTAGGTGCATTACTCTAAGGATGGAGGATTATTTATGTTTAGGTTTGATAAAGAACAAGAAGTATTGGATATAGCTGGCGTTAAGATTGGAGGTCAGCCAGGAGAATATCCAACTGTTTTAGCAGGTACCATCTTTTATGGTGGACACAATATTATTAGTGATGAAAAAGCAGGTGTCTTTGATAAAGATGCGGCAGAAGAAAGAATTAAGACTATGGAAGAAATGATGGATGTCACTGGAAATCCTTGTTTAGTACAAGTTTTCGGACAAACTGAAGAAGCTTTAGTTAAGTACTTAGAGTTTGTTGGTGACATTTCTGATTCTCCTTTCCTTATAGATTCTACTTCTGGTGAAGCAAGAATGGCTGGAGCAAAATATGCTACTGAAGCTGGATTATCTGAAAGAGCTATTTATAACTCAATCAATATGGCAGCAGAACCTGAAGAAATTGAAGCTGTAAAAGAATCTGATTTATCTGCTTCTATTGTATTAGGTTTCAACCCAATGAATCCTACTGTTGAAGGTAAAATTGGTATGTGGGAAGATGGTGATGGAACTATTGACCAAGGTTTATTACAAATTTCAGAAGAATGTGGAATCACTAAACCTTTAATGGATACTGCTGTTACTCCTCTTGGACAAGGAGCTGGAGTTGCTGCAAGAACTTCTTTTGCTGTAAAAAGTAAATGGGGATTACCTGTAGGTTCTGGTATTCACAATGTACCTTCTGCATGGGATTGGTTAAGAGAATACAAAAAAGATCACAAAGAAGCATGGCCTGTTTGTGATATGGGATCTAACATTGTTCAACAAATGACTGGAGGGGACTTTGTTCTCTTTGGCCCTATTGAAAATGCTAGATTGGCTTTCCCTGCATGTGCAATGGTCGACATATTCATAGCTGAAGCAGCTAAAGATATGGGAACCGAAGCTGTAGAAAGCCACCCTATGAATAAATTATTATAAGAATATTTAAATTCTTTAATAATTTATCATTAAACACGAATAATATCTGATTAGATGTGTATCATCTAATCTGGATTTTATTTTTTAATTTATTTTTATCTATTATTGTCATTATTATTATTCATTCTATTAATTTTATTTTTATAATTTACTTCATTTTAAAAATTATTTATCATTTTAATAGTTATTTATTTTTTAATATAACTCTATATTTTTTGGAATTTGATATATATTTCAAACAAGAATATCTAATTTTATTTAATTATTTAATTATTTTATATACTTTTCAATAAACTTTATATGCAAGGAAATCTAAATTGATTTTAGTTATAAATTGATATATTAAATATTATAAAAATTTAATTTAGCTTGTTTCGGAGGAAAGTGGGGTATGTTTGAGATTATATTAATGTGTATTTTACTTATAATATCTTTATTAATTGTTATAAAAGCAGCAGATTTATTTGTGGATAATATTGTTGAGATAGGAACTGCTTTGGGAATATCTCAGATTCTTCTTGGTGTAACTGCTGCTGCTATTGGAACATCTTTGCCTGAGTTCGGGTCTGCATTAATTGCTTCTTTAAGTGGTAATACTGAAATGGGGGTCGGTGTCGTAATAGGGTCAAATATATGGAATGTAGCAGGTATTTTTGGTATAACTGCAACTATAACTGGTTTAGTACAAGCAGATAAGAAATCTATAAATCGTGATGGGCTTATGGCAGTAGTTACTGGGCTTGTATTATTAGCATTTATGTTATTTGGATATTTTACTGGTGAATTATATATTTCTGGATTTTCTTCTATTATAATGATTATTTTTTATATCTATTACATGAGGATATTGGTAAAAGACCAAGAAAAAGAACATAAAGATAAGATTGAAGAAGATTTTAACAATAAAAAAGATGTTAAAAATACTGAAGATGTTTCTAATGAAAAATTATCTAATAAAAGAAATTCTATAAACAAAAAAAGTATATTATTTGTTTTATTAGGTATTATTGGTTTGGGAGTAGGTTGTCAGCTTTTAATTACAAGTGCTAGTTCTTTAGCCACCACATTTGGAATTTCTCCTGCTATCATGGGGTTATTCACTTTGTCTATTGGTACTAGTATTCCAGAACTTGTAGTTACTCTATCTTCTGCAATGAAAGGATTGCATGATTTATCTATGGGCACTGTTTTTGGAAGTGTAACTTTTAATATATTGGTTGGTATTGGTATTCCTGCATTATTAGTTGCTGTTCCAATTGAACCATTGTCTCTTTACTTTGATGCCCCCGTAATGATAGGGGTTACAGCAGGTACATTACTTTTAATGAAATATAATAAAAATAGGCTAAATAGATTTTCTGGAATTATTCTTCTAGGGGTTTATGTATTATATGCATTTTTAAGAATATTTGTATTAGGATAGAAAATTTTTAAATAGCATATTTTATATAATGTTAATTAGTGAAATTGATAGTTTTATAAAGTATCCATAATTTATTAAATAGTATATAAATTAAATTTATTAGAAATTATAAGAGGGATTTTATGTATAGTAAAGTTTTAGTGCCAATAATGGGTAATTATTCTGAAGAGCTAGTTGAGAGCACTCTTGATTTGATTGGGGATAGAGAAGTTGAAATTATAGGGTTATATGTTGTTGATGATTCTGTTCCTTTTTTAACACCTAAAAGAATAAAAGAAGAAATGGTTATTGAACTTAATTCAAAAGGAAAAATATTTTTAGAAGAATTTAGGGAATTATTGAATTTAGAAAAAAATAAAAATATATCATTCAGAAAAGAATTGTCTAAGGGTAAACCAGCAGAAATAATTGTAAAAACTGCAGAAAATAATTGTGTAGATGTTATTGTTATGGGAACTGGGAAAAGTATTGTTGATAAACATTTATTAGGGAGTGTTTCAGAAGAAGTCGTACATTTTGCTCCATGTACAATACATTTAGTAAGAACAATTGAAAAAAATTGTAATTTAGATTAGATTTTTTATTTTTAGAGTTATTTAATTTAAATCGATTTTTACTTTATTTCTACTTTATTTTTATTTTATTTTTATTTTTTATTTATCTACAAAATTTTTATCTTTTTTATTAGATTATTTGTTCTTATATTTCAATATTCTATTTTTATTATTAATTGTTTTTAGTTAGATTTTATAATTTTATTATTAAACTTTTTATTTTTCCCTAATTTTTACTTTTATCTAAAATATTTTAATAATATTTATAAACTTTATTCTTAATATATAGAAATAACAGATTATTTTATATTTAATTTATTAATTTATTAATTTATTAATTTATTAATTTAAATGATTTTTAAGTGTAGCATTATAAATAAAAAGGAAGTTTTGAGGGAAATATATGTCTTTTATAAATAAAATATTTGGTTTAGGACCTAAACCAGTAATTGCTAAAAGCAAATTTAAAAAATTTGAGTCTTTAAAATCATCTCCTTTTTCAACTAAAACTGCGGGTTCTGGCTATAAAATGAGGCCAGATGAATATTATGTTGCAGGATCTGTTGAATTGGGTAATACAACTACAAAGTGTATTATAAGTGCAACAAACTTAAATACAAGTGAAAGTTATATTCTTAGCAAGACTGTTAAAATGACAAGGGATATTAGGCCACCAAAACCAAATGAGGAAGTTTTTGGTGAGACAGTATGGGGAATTGAACTTTCAAAAGAGTCTGTTTCTGAATTGATTAAAGATACTGTTATTGAAGCTGCAAAAAAAGCCCATATTGATATTGAAAAAGATTTAGATTTTGTTGTTCGTTCAACTGGTGTAACTGCAGGTTTTGCAACACCTGAAGAAAGTGGAAAACTCATTATTGCTTTAGCTAATGGTTGTTTGGATGCAGGTGTTGCTCCAAGAAAAATGGCTCCTGCAATGTCTATTGATAATTTTCCTGAAAGGTTAAAAGATTATACTCTTCTTGATAAAGTCATGTTTGATGGTGCAGTTGTAAGTGTTCTTCCTCCCCAAGGAGAAGAAGTAGTATCTAATGAAATGGAAGGAGAACTTGTTACTGCAGGAATAAAACTTGGATCTAAGTGGACTGATCTTGATTATAGAAATCCTTGTGTTTCTATTGATTTTGGATCAACTTTAGCTGGTAGGGTCGTCAATAATGATGAGCCTTATGCACATACTGTTGGAAATTTTTTAGGTCTTGCAGGAGTTATAGCAGATTCTCTAGTTCGCGGCACTGATAAAGTCGATAAAAAAGGTGGTGCTGCTATTGATCTCTATTCTAAGGATTTATTAAAGAAAGCTAATTGGAAACGTGCAAAAAGTAATGCAGAAAAAGTTCATAAAATTATTGACATTAGAAAGGTTCCTATGGATCGTGATAGATTTGGAACTGTTCCCCTTAAAGTAGAAGCAGCTAAAAAAGCTGGGACATGTTTAATTGGATGTGATGTTGGAGAAAATGGCGATAAAATACCTGATTTGATTTCATTAGGTGAAGATCTTTATAAAAATGATGGTTTGCCTACTTTGTTTGCTACAATGGATCATGTGAGTGCAATGATTGTTGATAGACTTTTAAATGTAGCATTTAGTGAAAATATTATTGTTCCAGGTTCTGTTTTAGGGATAACTGGTAGGGCAGGTATAACTGGTAAAAAACCTGAATTAATTTTAGAATACACTAAAGATAAATTTGAAGACTGTGTATTTGTTTCTGATGGCCTTGCTCTCGGATCTGCTATTATGGCAAGGTGTATGAATTCTATGGGTACAATTCAAGTTCCTATTGGTGGTAAACAAGGAGGGCCTTGTATTTTAGCCGCTAGAAGAAAATTACAGCAAAAAAAATAAATATTTTTATTTTCTATTTAAATTATTTAAATAATTATTTTTTTCTATAATAAGAACTTATTAGGGTTATAATGATAAAAGCAGTATTAATGGCAGGAGGTAAAGGTAAAAGAATGAATTTGAATTCTGAAAAACCTCTTTTTAAAATTTATGATAAGCCTTTAATTGACCATGTTTTAGCTAATCTAGAGAATTCTATATATGTTGAGGATATTATTATAGCAGTAAGCCCAAATACTCCCAAAACCAAGAAATATCTCTCTAAAAATTCTTTTAATTGTTTAAAAACACCAGGAAATGGATATTTGGAAGATTTATCTTTTATACTATCATATTTTGAAAAATTATCTAAAGAAGATATATTATTATTTATAAATGCTGATTTGCCTTTTATCTCTACAGAAATTATTGATTATGTTATAGGAGAATATATAAAAAATAATTTTGATGCTCTGTCTGTTTTTGTTCCTTTATCTATTTTTAATAAGTATGGGATTAAACCTTCTTTTATAATCGATGATTTAGTTCCATCAGGTTTAAATATTTTATTAAGTCGAAATGAAGTTCAAAATGAGTATAAATTAATTATTCCTAAAATTGAACTAGCTTTAAATATAAACACTACTGGTGATGCTAAATTAGCCTATTTCTTATTTGAGAATAATCAGATATGAGATATTAATCAATAAAAGCTAAACTATATAAACTATAGAGGATATAATAAATTTAATGGTGAAATAATGGAAAATAAAAACATCCCTAAAAAGGAAGAGAAATTATGGAGTGAGGTCAAAGGATATCAAGTTGCAACAAATAATGCTCGTATTCTTGGTTCTCTAGATGAACTCATTATCAATGAAAAAAGTGGTAAAATTGTTGATATAGCTATAAAAGTAGAACAGGGTAGAAATATTCATGTTAAAGGTGCTAAAAGGAATGGGGATTTGTTGTTAGTTCCTTTTGCAAAAGTTGAAAAAGTTGGAGAATTTATAATAGTTACAGAATAATTGTAATTATTTTATTTATTTCATAATTAAAAATTTATCATTATTTAATTTATTACAATTATTTTTTAAGTTAAATTCTGTCCAATTTTTAAAAGTTTATTAGTTTTATAAAATTCTCATTTTTTTAAAATATTTTCTATCCTTTCATTTTATTAATTTACATACTTTTCATTTTATTAATTTGTATATTTTTTTCATTTTAAATGATAAATTATTATTTCTAACTTTTTTTTAATTATTTTGTTTTATTTTTTGTTATTATGCTTCTTCATTTATACTTTCAATTTTTTCATCAAACTCTTTAAATTTATTTGCAAGTCCTCTGAAATAAGGTATGTAAACATTTGAAAATTGAAGTCTTTCTGGATCCATTCCATGTTCTTTTATTTCTTCTCTTATTTGGTTCATTTTATTTTCTACTTCTTGATACATTAGATCTCCAGGATATTCTCCAATAAATACTCCATCAGCACCATTTTCAAGAGCATAAATAATATGTTTTGGCATTACTCTATTTACTGAATGAATTTTGATTATATATATTGATTCTGGATAATCTACTCTATTAACTCCTATATTATCTGCTGCGGTATAACCTACTTGATCAAGGAATACAAGAATTCTTTTTTCCCCTTCTTTTTTGTCTTTTAACATTCCAGATATAGTTGCAAATATTTTTTCATCAATATTTCCATGTATATTTATTGCTTTAGGTTTACAAACAGTCAAACATTTTCCACATCCTGAACAAGACATAGGGTCTATGTAAATTTTATCATCTTTAATAGACATGGCTTTGTATTTACATATAGAAATACAGTCTTCACATAAATTACATCTTTCATCATCTATTTCTGCAACAAATGGTTCTATTTCAAGTCCATCATTCATTATTTCTGCAACTTTAGAAGCAGCTGCATGGGCTTGCATTATGCTGTCGGTGATATCTTTAGGACCCTGTGCACTTCCACAAACATAAGCTCCTTTAACATCAGTAGTAACAGGTTTTATTTTTGGATGTGTTTCTTTAATAAACATATCTTCTGTTAGTCCGACATCCATTATTTCTGCTATTTCTTGACTTCCAGTAGATGGTTCCATTGCAGTTGATAAAACAACCATATCAGTTTCAATTTCAGTAAATTTTTTTTGAAGAGTATCTTCTACTCTAACTACTAATGAATCTCCTTTTTTATTTACTTCACCCGGTCTACCTCTTAACAATCTTATTCCATTTTCTTGTCCATGTTTGTAGTATTTTTCGTACATTCCTGGGGTACGCATATCAGTATAACATATTATAACATCAGTATCTGGATATTTATGTTTGATTATATTTGCATTTTTTAAAGCTACCATACAGCATACTTTGGAACAATATTTATGCCCATCTGGTTTTTCATCTCTTGAACCTACACATTGTATCATGACAACTCTTCTTGGAACTTCTTCTTTAGATAACATTTTCAGTTTACCTTTAGTTGGACCATTGACTCCCATAATACGCCCAAGTTCACTTTGGGTTATAACATCTTCATATCTACCATATCCATATTCTGGTCGAAGTTCAGGATCAAAGGTTTTATGTCCGGTAGCTAATATAACTGCTCCAACGTTTAGTGGAATTACTTCTTTTTCTCCTTTCAGATAAATGGCATCCATTGGACATTTTCTCATACATTTTCCACATTTTTCACAATTTTCCATATCTATTGTATATGCATCAGGATAACTTTGTGAAAATGGTTTATAAATGGCTTTTCTCATTGAAAGTCCGTCATCCCATATGTTTGGAACTTCAACAGGACATTCTTCAATACATTTGCCACAAGAAATACATTTATCTTCATCAACATATCGTGGATTGCTTTCAAGTAGAATATTGAAATTTCCAGCTCTTCTTTCTGTGTTTAAAACTTTAGTATTAGTTAGTATTTCTATATTTTCATGCCAAACTGTTTCATTCATTATGGGGTTAAGTAAACACATTCCACATTCTTCTGCTAATTTAACTGGAGAGAAAACTTTGCCAATTTTTACCATATTTCCTCCAATTGAGGGTTTCTTTTCGATTAGATATGTTTTAACTCCTTGTTTAGCTAATGATAGCGCAGCACTTATTCCTGATATTCCTCCTCCAATAACTGCGGCACTTTCTGGAGTTTGACAAAGAATAGGGTCAACAGCTTGTGATTGTTTTACTTTTTCGATTGATGCATTTACAAGTGTAATTGCTTTATCTGTTGCTTTTTCTATATCATTGTGGACCCAAGAACACTGTTCACGTAAATTGGCCATATCCATTAGATAAGGATTTAATGGCTGTATGTAATCTTGAAAAGTTTTTTCATGAGTTATGGGTGAGCATGATGCAATTACGACACGATCTAAATCGTTGTTGACAATATTATCCCTAATTATTTTTCTCCCATTCAATGAACACAGATTTTCAAATTCTTCAATTACATCTGCATCAATTGAATTTTTAAGCCTTTCAATATCAACAATATCTGAGATGTTTCCACCACATCTGCAAATGAATACTCCAACACGGAGATCTGATTTTTGAGAATTTGGGGTTATTTTATTATACATTTTAATCCCTTATAATTATAATTTTAATATATTAATATTATGACATATATAATTCTGATTTAATAATACAATTTAATAATACAATTTAATACTATAATTTAATAAATTTTAAGAACTAAAAATAATCTAAAAACCATAATATCATTAATTAATTATAATAATTAATAAATTAAATTAATAATTCCAAATTACTAAATTAAGTTTTATTAGTGGTTTTAACTTTTTTTATTTCATTTGTTAGATTTTTTTCCACTTTTTCAATTAAAGGCTCAATCGGAACTGTGTGTGTTTGGATTCCCATCACTTTATAGGGGTCTGAACCCATTGCAAATGCTATTAACTGACATATATTTAAGTGTAACATTTTAAAATCAAGATCTAAATCTTTTTCAATAAATGGTTGATATCTATCAAACTGCATTTGGCAATTTGGACACATATGAACTAAAATATCTACATTTTCATTTTTTAATGATATTAATTTTTCAGATGTAACCTTCATAGAAAGGTCTCGATTAACAAATCTTTGCCTGAACCCTGCTCCACATGTAGATCTTTTATGGTCATACCAACCAATTGTTTCTATTCCACAACTTTTTAAAATTTCATCTAAGATCTTTGGATCTCTAAAACCTTCAGTAACATCTTCATATTGGACTTTACAATAATGACATGCGGGATGAGTAGCTATTCTAAATCCAGATAAGTCTATTTTTATATTTTTAGCAATTTCCTCTTTTTTATCAAATAGAATATCTACTACATGAAATATATTTTTTGAAGAGTCAACTGTTCCTTCTTCATATTTCATTTCATCTAAACCAGTTTCATCATAAATATTATTTACTTTATCTCTAACTTCTATGTTATTATTTAATAGTTTAGCTACTTTTTTATGAATTGCATAACAAGTAGAACACATCATCACTATATTAGTATGATTAGTTTTTTTGGCTATGCTGAAGTTTCTTCCTCCAATAACTGTTGTTGAAAGTTGATCATAAATATCAGAATAATGACCAAGACCAGTACAACAAGACTGCCTATCATCAACAATATATTCGACACCTATTTTATCAAAAACATATTTTGTTGAAGATTCAATTCCTGGGTACTCTCCGTTTATTAAACAACTTTTAAAGAGCATAATATTTTTATCAGGTATTTTTCGCATATATTTACCTTCTATAAGTTTATTAACATATTATTTTATTTTTAAATCATTTTCTAACTTTTTTAGCTCTTTTGTCAAGGCCAGTCTGTTTTAAAAGAGCCCTTATTTCATTTTTTGATTCTTCTGGCATTTCAAGTGGTTTAAGACCTAATTGTTCCCTTATATCATTTAAATTTAGGTTTTTTTCTTCCCATTCTTCACCAACATCTCTTTTTAAGTCTGAGTGGAAATTATCAGGGATACCTCCAAGACCTAAGTCCATCATTAAATCAACAAAACCTGCAAATGGTTTTACTTTTTCATTTGCTATTCCTTTCGATATGGCTATTTGCCTAAGTATTTGGTTAACTTCACATGCACTATTTCCAACAGGACAAATACTATGACAAGTATAACAATAAAAACAATTCCAGATCGTTTCATCATAAATTATTGATTCATCCCCTTCAAGAACCTTTTCAATCATCGTTCTAGGATTATATTCAGAGTTTCTAGCTCCAGGACACATTGAAGTACACATTCCGCACTGTACACATTTTAAAAGCCCTCTATCTTTAGAAAATTTAATATCCTCTACAATTTTTTCAGCTAACTTTAATGGGTTTTCATCTATTTTTATGGTTTCCATTTTATTCCTCTTCAATAAGATAATTTTTAAATGGTAACTAGTTATTTAATATTTTAATCTTATATTTCATCTTAATATTGTATTATCTATCTTTTATTCAAAAAATTTAATATATTAAAATTAAATATTAGCAAAATTATAATATAAACAAATAATATACTTTAATTTATAAATAATATGTTACGATAAAAGGCCATATCTTAAAATTTAATTGATATGTTAAAATAAATTATTGTTGATGAATTTTTAATAAAAATTCTTATATTATAATACTCTTTATAACTTATAAACTCTTTCAAATAAAAATAATTTGTTTAAAATAAAGTACAATAATATGTTTTTTTTGTATAATAAAATATATCTCGATTAATAATATGTGTCCTAATAGTTGATAGATATTACCACAATACTTAATAATGTAAAAAATTAATAGTTAAAAAATCAATAGTATTAAATTAATAGTATGAATTAATATTTTTTCTAATTTTAATAAAATTTAATATAATATATTTTATTTTTAATAGTATAAATATTTTGTTAATAATTGTATTATA
>JADHEF010000114.1_pt1 | contig 92534 bp, 85 predicted proteins | sample 8952391 | NCBI WGS metagenome assembly JADHEF01 (sample SAMN16124439, study PRJNA663245) | bioreactor sludge metagenome | isolation source: sludge (nitrite) | place: India:Bengaluru | collected 2019-02-28
CGGTCGTGCAGGCCGGCCGGCACCAGCGGCGGCGTCTGGTGGCTGATGATGACCGCGCGCCCGCGCCGTTTGGCCTGCAAGGCCTCGCCGATGTTGTCGACGATGTAGGGATAGAACACCGGCACATCGCCGACCGCGAGCATGGGCCAGTCATAGACCGACAGTCCGCGTTCCTTGCCCGGTAGCCATTCCTGGGTGCCGTGGGTGCCGAAATGCACGAGGGCATCGGCGCCGAATTGCTCGCGCGCCCACAGGTAGACCGCCATGTAGTAATGCGTGGGCACCGCGCTCGTGGAATGGTAAAGCGCCTTCTCTCGGTCGCCGCCGCGCTCTTCGCGGCCCGGCTGCGGCAAGAGCGTGACCTGCCCGAGCTTGAGGCGCGGAATCACGAAATACGCCTCGCCGCCGTCCTTGATCACCATGGCTGAACTTTCGGGCTCGCCCCAGCGCGCGCGCAAGGACGCTCGCACCGGCTCGGGTAGCGCTTGCAGCCAGCGCCGGTATTGGGCCACCGGCAGCCGCTCCGCCAAACCGTCGCGCAGCAACTCGCGCAACACGTCCTGGTCCTGCGGCGGCCGATAGGCCGGCGCGAGCAGACGTTGCAACAAGAGGGTGAGCGGTGTCTCGTCGGTGGCTTCGGTCCGATAGCCGCCGGCCTGCAAGGCGCCGAGCGTGGCCGACAAACTGCGCGGCAGGTTCATGAAACTGGCCGACAGATTCTTTTCGCCGGCCGGGTAGTTCCAGAACAAGATCGCCACGCGTTTGTCGGCGGTGGGCTTGCGTTGCAGCTTGACGAGGTTCAATGCCTTGTTCGCCACCGCCGCCGCCTGCGGCGCGATCGCGACCAACTGCTCGTCGCCAGCCCGGGTGGCCATCGCGACCTGGATGTCGGCGATGCCGGTGTATTCGGCCTGGGCCAGATAGAACGGCACATCGTTCAAGGGCACACCTTGCGGATCGGCCTGCCATTGCGCCGCGTCGCCGCGCCGCCAGGCCATGGCCTGGATCACCGGCAGGCCGAGCGCCTCGAACTCGGCACGCCGCCCTTCCGGATTGAGGGTGATCTGGGTGTTGATCAAGACATCGGCGACCGGCTTGCCGTCGAGCATGACCATGCGCCGCACCGCGTCGGCATCGAGCACCGGGCTATAGAACGGCAAGGCGATCGCGCCTTGCGCTTCGATGCGCGCGATCAGATCGTCGAGAAACGCGGTCTGGCCCGAGGCGATGCTTTGCTGATGGAACGCGATCGCGATCGTCGGCGGCCGATGCGCGGCATCGATGCCGCGCGCCGCGAAGAATTCGGCCGGCGTACCGACGACCGTCTGCGCGAGTTGCGGGTGATACAGGCCTGACGTTGGGAACACCTGGGCCGCAGGCAGACCGCGCCAATCGCGCCCGGCGGCCCGCGCGGCCAGCGTCTGCAACAACCACTCGGTATTGCGCGCCCCGCCCTGCACAAAGTAGCCATGCACACGCGCCGCGAAGTCGGCATCGAGGCCGCCGCCCGGCTTGGCGGCGGCCGTGGTCAGCCAGACATGCGGCACGCGTTCGAGTGCGGGCAAGGCCGCGCCGAGTTTGCCGCGCACATAGTCTTCGATATGCGGTCGCGGCGCGTCGAGCAGCACCAGATCGGCGCCGCGCCAAAGCGCGGGCTGGAGTTCGTCGGCCGGGATCTTTTCGACGAAGCGCGCCTGCAAGGCGAGCCCCATGCCCTTGGCCGCCTGTTCGAGCGCGACGAAACGCCCGGGCTGGGCCGGGCTCGTGGTGATGATGAGAACGCCCGCGGCCTGGGCGGCGAGCGGCATGGCCAAGGCGCCGAGCAAAGCGGCGGCGCCCGCGCGCCATCGCGCGCGCGCCCGGAGAACGACGGTACCCATGCCCATCAGAACTGATAGCGCAGGCTGACGCTGGCATTGCGTCCGGCCTGGGTATAGGCATCGACGATGGTGCTGGTCGCGGCGACGCCGCGCACATCGGACCACAAGACGTACTTGGCGTCGGCGAGGTTGTTGATCGTGACATTGAGTTGCCAATGACGGTCGATCTCCCACCAGCCCGAAAGATCGGCCGTGACATAGCCGGCCGGGAGGTACAAGCCCGAGGTGTATGGCCGGTTCTGGCGCTTCTGGCCGATCACCGACAGCTCGCCGCCGAAGGCGCCCGCGCGTTCATAGCGCAAGGTCAGCGTAGCCTTGTCGGGTTCGATCGTCGGCAAGGGCGTGCTCACGCCGTCTTCGGTCTCGTCGCCCTTGGCATGGGCGTAGCGCGCTTCGAACAGCCAGTTGGGCAGGAAGGCCCAGCCACCCATCAGTTCGAAGCCCTTGATCTCGGCGCGCGAGGCATTCACCGATTGGAAGGTGCGCGTGTTGGCCGCCATGCCGGGATCGAGCGGCACCGCGGTGGTGTCGGTCACATCGACATTGGCGATGATGAAATCGCGATAGCGCGATTCGAAGACCGCGATGCCGTAGCGCCAATTGCCTTCGCGTCCGCGCAAACCGATCTCGAACGAAGTGCTGCGCTCGGGCTTGAGATCGGAATTGCCGATGCTGCGATACGGCGGACTGGCGGTGGTGTTGCTCACGCCGCCGTTGAGCTGCCAGGGCGTGGGCGACCTGAAGCCGCGCGCGACTTGCGCATACGGCTGCAGCAAGGGCGCCGCTTGCCAGACCACGCCGAGCTTGGGCGAGACCGCGCTGCCGTCCAGACTCGCGGGCGTGACCGTGTTGGTGCGGGTGTAAAGCGGGTTGCCGATGTCGGGATCGATCTCGAACCGGTCGAAGCGCAAGGCCGGCGTGATGCGCCATTGACCGAGCGCGATCTCGTCCTGGACGAAGGCGCCGAGCAGGCTGTAATCGGAGTCGGGGAAGCTTTGATTCGGCAACGAGTTCGAAGCGCTCGCGCTGCCGCTCGTGATCAGATTGCCGGCCGCGTCGTAATGCGCACCTTCCTTGAGCGACGTGATGCGCGCATTCGACCAGTCGAGCCCCCAGAGCACGCGATGCGCGACACGGTCGCCCAGATTGGTCTCGCCTTGGAAGCCGAGCCCGATACTGCGTTCGCCGTAGGTCGTGTCGCGCTCGCGCCGCCCCCATGTCGCCGGCGGGCTGTTATAGCGCTCCTGGCCGAATTGATGATTGTCGGTGTCTTGCCAATAGACCCAACTCGCCAAGCGCTGCACCCAGGGATTGCGCGCATCGGTGAATTGGTAATCGAGCTTGCCCATGGTGCGCTTGATGTCCTCGCGCGCCTTGGCATCGATGAGATTCGCGTTCACCAAAGGCATGCCGACCGCGGTATAGATCGGATCGGTCGTCACTTCGCGATCGAGATGCTCGACCGTGGCCTTGAACTGGTGTTGCGCATCGAGCTTGTAGACCGCCTTGCCGAGCAGGTAGTCGCTGCTGCGGTCCTGGGGATTGGGCACGGTCGAGGAATAGTTGCGCGTATCGCGCTCGCCTTGGTTGTCGAGCTCATGGCCGCGCCGCACGCTCGCGAGCAGCATCGCTTCCCATTGATCCTGACGCAGCGCGAACGAGGGCACCGCGACCCAGGCATCGTCGGCCGACGAATAGCCGAGCTTGAGCGCGCTTTGCCAGTCTTTGCCCAGCGTCAACAGATCGGCCGGGTCCTTGGTCAGAAAACTCACCGCCCCCGCCAGACCGTCGGAGCCGTACGAAGCCGACGACGGGCCGCGCAGCAGCTCGACGCGCTTGAACGCTTCGACATCGATGTAATCGCCGCGCCCGGCGACGAACGGTCCGCTGTCGTAAGCCATCGGCAAACGCACCCCATCGACTTGCAGCATGACCTGATTGCCTTCGAGGCCGCGCACATTGATGCCTTCGTTGCCGCCGCGCCCGGTGGCGCCGAACACGGCCGACATGCGCGCCGGCTGCAAACGCACCGCGACGCCCGGCTCGTCGTCGAGCAAGGATTTCAGATCGCGCGCCTGGCCGCGCTCGATGTCCTTGGCGGTCTTGGACGTGACGGTAGCCGGTACTTCATCTTCGCTGGCTTCGACGCGGGTCGCGGTCACGGTGATGCGCGGCGCCGGCAGGTCGGCGGTGGGCGCGGCGGTCTGGCCGTGCGCGAACACGGGCCAGCCGAAAGCGATCGCGAGCGCGAGCGCGGTGGGACGAAACACGCTAGGGGAGGAACGATGAGGGTTGTGCATGATGGTTGTGCTCTGGGTGTGGCGGGTTCAGGAAATCAAGGCAAGGCGGTCGCGCAGCGTCGCGGCCGGGCCGGTACGCGGGGACGAAGGGAACGGTCGATCGACACCATCGATCACGGATCGTCGGGACGGCTGACGAAGCCGATCCGGGTCAGACCGGCATTCGAGGCATCGGCCAAGGTCTCGGCCACCGCGCGGTAGGCGACCGTCTGATCGATACGCAGATGCACCTCGGGCTGCGGCCGGCGCGCGCTTTGCGCCGCGAACCGCTCGATCGCCTGGGCCCGGCTCACGCGCTCGCCATTCCAGTAGCGCTGGCCCGCGGCGTCGATCGCGAACTCGATCTTGTCGTGCACCACCACGGCCGGCTGCGCGCTGGCTTCGGGCAATTCGAGCTTGACCGCATGGGTGAGCAAAGGCGCGGTCACGATGAAGATCACGAGCAGCACCAGCATCACATCGATGAGCGGCACCATGTTGATCTCGGCCATCGGCGTATTGCCGCCGCGTCCGTCGAAGCTGGCGAAGGCCATGAGGTATGCCTCCGTTCAGACTTGAGCCGCGGACGGCACCGCGCGCAGGCCGTCGTGCTGCAATTGCTGCTCGACGCCTTGGCGCAGGGTCTGCCCCATGGTCAGAAAACTCAGCAGCTCGAAAGCGAAGGCATCGAGGCGGGCCAACAGCACCCGGTTGCCGCGCGTGAACAGGTTGTAGGCGACCACCGCCGGAATCGCGACCGCGAGGCCGATGCCGGTCATGATCAAGGCCTCGCCGACCGGACCGGCCACCTTGTCGAGCGTGCCCGCGCCGCTCATGCCGATCGCGACCAGCGCGTGGTACACGCCCCAGACGGTGCCGAACAGACCGACGAAGGGTGCGGTCGCGCCGACCGTGGCCAGGATCGTCAAACCGCTTTCGAGATGCGTGGTCTCTTCGTCGAGCACCTTCTTGATGGTGCGGGTCAGAAAGACTTCCTCGCTGCCGGCGTCGGCGAGCTTGCGCGCGCCATGGCGCGCGTAATGTTCCTTGGCGTTGAGCGCGTGGGCGCTCAAATGCGCGAAGGGTTCGCGCGCGCCGTGGGTCGCGATCTCGGCCCGCACTTCGTCGAGCGTGGTCGCGTTCCAGAACATCGACAAAAAGCCTTGCGAGCGTCGCTTGCGCAGTCCGTGCATCACGCCTTTGACGACGATGATGGCCCACGACGCGGCCGACATCGCGAGCAAGAGCACGAGCAGCGATTTGCCGACCAGATCGGATTGCGCGATGAAATTGCCGAAGCCCATGGCCGCGGCCGCCGGTTCGTTCATGTGTTCAGTTCTCCAGATGAAAGACGATGGGCACGACGGTCCAGGCGACGACCGCCTCGCCGTGCTCGGTATAGGGAATGAAGCGCGCCTCGCGTACCGCTTCGACGGCGCTGTCGTCGAGGCGCGGATGCCCGGACGAGCGTTGGACGCTCACATGGCGGGCCCGGCCATCGATGCCGATCAGCACTTTCAGATCGACTTCGCCGGCTTCGCCGAGCCGGCGCGAAACCACCGGGTACACCGGTGCGGGCGGCACCAGATAGCGCACCGCGCTCGACGGCAACACCCGAGGCGCGGCAGCGGCCGGTGCCGCCACCGGCGCCGCTGGGGCCGGGGTGGCCGATGGCATCGCGGCTGGCGGCGCGGCGCGGACTTCGGGCGCCGGTTCAGGCGGCGCTTCGGGCGTCGGCAGGGTCTGTGGCTGGGCGGCGTCCGGCACCGGCGCTGCGATGGCGCTCGGGCGTTTGGGCGCCGAGGGCGGGGGCGCGGGTTGTGGCTGCGGCGTGGGCGGCGTCGGCAGCGCCTGCTGGATCAGGCTCGCAAACAAGGGCCGGGCGTCGGCATCGCGCAAAGGTGCGGTCGGCGCGTGCAGCACCATCCAAGCCACCAGCACGTGCAACATCAACACCATGGCCACCAGGCCATGCCTTACCGCGGGTGCGGGATCGCGCGCCCGATCGGCCACCGGCAGCGCACACCCGGCGCCCGCCATGGCGCTCGCATCGGGCAATGCGGGCAAACCGCGGCGGGCCCGGACCACCGCCGTTCGGCCGGATGCGCAGCCACCGACCCGCCCTGTCTGCGGGTCCTGCGCGCGGCCTGATCGACGATGCTCCATCCATCTCTCCTGATCCGCACCGGGTGCGGCGGGGCTCGATGGCTGGCTGGCTGCTGGCGACGAGAATTCAACGGCGGGACATCGAGGCGCCTGGATCGCACCTCACCCGCAGACAACTCGCTTTATATTACAAATGCGAATCATTCGCAATAATGGAGAATGCAAATCCCGTCCGATCGGTAACGCAACGGCGGCTGGCGCGAGGTTCGCGCTCGGGCTATCGTCCGGCCTCGCGCCACCGTGCTTGACCCACCGCCACCTCCTCGACCGACGCCTCATGCAACTCGCCACCTGGAATGTGAACAGCCTCAATGTGCGTCTGGGCCATGTGCTTGATTGGCTCGCCGCGCATCCGGTCGACGTGCTGTGCCTGCAGGAAACCAAGCTCACCGATGACAAATTCCCGGCCGCCGAATTCGAGGCGCGCGGTTATCACGCGAGTTTCGCCGGACAAAAAACCTACAACGGCGTGGCCGTCCTGGCGCGCGCCGCGGTCACGGAGGTGGTGCGCAACCTGCCCGGCTTCGAAGACGAACAACAACGGGTCTTGAGCGCGACCGTCCACCTCGCCGGCCAACCGATCCGCGTGATCTGCGCCTATTTCCCCAACGGACAGGAAGTCGGCAGCGACAAGTACCGCTACAAGCTCGCCTGGTGCGATGCTTTGCGGGCCCATCTGGAAAACGAATTGCGCGGCCATGAGCGCCTGGCGCTGCTTGGCGATTACAACATCGCGCCCGAAGATCGCGACGTTCACGACCCGGCGGCCTGGGCTGGCCAGATCTTGTGTTCCGATGCCGAGCGCGACCGGTTTCGCGCCTTGACCGCGCTCGGCCTCAAAGATGCGTTCCGGCTCTTCGATCAGCCCGAGAAGACCTATTCATGGTGGGATTACCGTCAGCTCGGTTTTCAAAAAAACCGCGGCTTGCGCATCGATCACATTCTGCTCACCCCGGCGCTCGCGCAAAGCTGCACCGCCTGCGCGATCGACCGCGCCGAACGCAAAAAGCCGCAGCCGTCCGATCATGCGCCGGTGATCGCCACCTTCGCGTGATCCGCGGTCGGTGCGGCTGCGCCCCGATCAGGCGCGCAGAAAACGCATCACGAGTTCGGTGTTGTGCCGAAAATGTTCGCCGAGCATTTTGGGGTCGGTCACGTCGATCCCCAGTGTCGTCGACAAGGTGTGCCGGTTCGACAAATGGAAATAGCCCAGCGAAGCGATCGACACATAAAGCTGCATCGCGTCGATGCCGGGACGGAACACCCCCGCCGCAACGCCGCGCCCGAGGATGCGCGCGATGATCGCCACGGTCGGACTCAGCAGTTCGTGGACGATGCGGCTGTCTTTCAGATGCCGGGCCTGATGCAGATTCTCGCTGTTCACGAGCGTGATGAGTTCGGGGTGGTCGACGTAGTACTGCCAGATGAACGAGATCAGCGCGCGCATCGCCGCATCGGGCGCCAGCGCATCGAGTTCGAGGGTGCTCTCGGCTTCGACGAGTTGCAGATAAGCGTGTTCGAGTACCGCGCGGAACAGCCCTTCCTTGTTGCCGAAGTAGTAATAAAGCATGCGCTCATTGGCTTCGGCGCCCTTGGCGATGCGATCGACGCGCGCGCCCGCGAAACCGCCGCGCGCGAACTCGTCGGTGGCCGCATCGAGGATGCGTCGGCGCGTGCCTTCGGGATCGCGTTTGAGGGGGCGGGTAGCCATCGGGGCGTGGACTTGACCGGGAGCGCAAGGCAAGGAAGCGACGGCGGGCAGTGTATGCCATCGCACCGGCGAGCGGCCGGTCCGACTCGCTACAATGCTTGACGTGAATCAGACCAAGTCCTTCGCCGCGGGCGCCGATGTCGAGGCGGTGCTCGACCTGCTGCCCCAGACCCAATGCACGAAGTGCGGCCACGCGGGCTGCCGGCCCTATGCGCAAGCGCTCGTAGACGACGCGGCACCGATCAATCGCTGCCCGCCCGGCGGCGCGGCCGGCATCGCCAAACTGGCCCGGCTGCTCGGCCGCCCGGCGCTGCCGCTCGATCCGACCTGCGGGGTCGAGGCCCCGCGCCGAGTCGCCTATGTGCTCGAAGCGCATTGCATCGGCTGCACGCTGTGCATCAAAGCTTGCCCGGTCGATGCGATCGTGGGGACCAACAAGCGCATGCATACCGTGATCGCCGCGCTATGCACCGGATGCGATCTGTGCGTGCCGCCCTGCCCGGTCGATTGCATCGACATGCGCGCCACCCTGCCCGACGGCGCGCCGGTGCCCGATTGGACCGAGGGCGACGCCCGCGCCGCGCGGGCGCGCCATGAGGCGCGCGCCCTGCGCCTGGAACGCGAACAGCGCGAACATGCGCAATGGCTCGAAGCGAAAGCGGTCTCGAAACTGGCCGAGTTCGATGCCAAGACCGAGATCACGCCGCAAGACTTGCGCAAGCGCAGCACGGTGGCGGCGGCGCTCGAACGCGCCCGCCAACGCGCTCGCGAACGCGACGCCTGAGACCATGACGCCCGCCACCCGCGCCGCGATCTTCGCCCGTTTCCAGGCCGCCGAACCGATGCCGGCGACCGAACTCGAATACACGACGCCGTTCGAACTGCTGGCCGCGGTGCTGCTCTCGGCGCAAGCCACCGACGTGAGCGTGAACAAGGCCACCCGCCGGCTGTTCGCGGTCGCCAACACGCCGCAACAGCTCCTTGCGCTCGGTGAAGACGGGCTGGCCGGGTACATCCGCACCATCGGCCTGTACCGCAGCAAGGCCAGACATCTGATCGAGACCTGCCGACTGCTCGTCGAACGCCACGCGGGCAAAGTGCCCGACACCCGCGAGGCGCTCGAACGATTGCCCGGCGTCGGCCGCAAGACGGCCAATGTGGTCCTCAATGTCGTTTTTGGTCAGCCGACCATCGCCGTCGATACGCATATCTTCCGCGTCGCCAACCGTACCGGCATCGCGCCGGGCAAGACGCCCGATGCCGTCGAAGCACAGTTGCTGAAGCTTGTACCCGAGCAATACCGCCAGGATTGCCACCATTGGCTGATCCTGCATGGGCGCTATGTCTGCAAGGCGCGCACGCCCGAATGCTGGCGCTGCGGCATCGCCGACCTGTGCGCATTCGCCCCCAAGACCTCCGCGCCTTGAGGCAGCCGCGCGAAGGCCGGTTCGGGAATCGTTGCGTCTCAAGAATCGTTGAGTGCCGGATCGTCGGCCACCGCCGGCGCGCGTTGCGAACCCAATCCCTGGCTGAGCCGCACCACCACCACCTGGCCGCCGAACTCCGCGGTCAGACGGCGCACCGCATGCTCGACGAGTTCGCATTCCTCGTTGCTCGCATCGGCCGCCAATTCCAGTTCGACTTCGACCCCGGTATCGAGGTAATGCAGACGCAAGGCATGGCGCGCGAGCCGGGCCTCGGGCAATTCATGGCGCAACACGCGCAGCACCGATTCGCGGGTCGGATACCGGAGCAAGCGCTCGACCTGGTGCGCATCGGCCGGATCGATGTGCACCACGGCTTCGATGACCCGGTGCTCGGCGCGCACCGCATCGCGCACCCGCTCGGCGATGAAATGCCCTTCCGACACCGACAATCGCGAGCCGACCAGCACATGCGCATCGACCGCCGCCCAATCGCCCATGCGGCGGCTGCGTAATTCGTGCACGCCGCGCACCCCCTCGATACCGAGGATGGTGCGCTGGATCGCGGCAATCTCTTCCTGGCTCAAGGCATGGTCGGTCAGGTCGCGGAACGCGGCCCAGGCGAATTGCCAGCCCGAGCGCGCCACCATGAACCCCACGATGGCGGCCGCGATCGAATCCATCGCATGCAAGCCCGCCAGGTTCGCGCCGATCCCGATCGCCACCACGAGCGACGAAGCCGCGTCGGCGCGGGCATGGTAGGCATTGGCGACCAGCATCGACGAGCGCAGACGCTCGCCGATGCGGCGCATGTACCGGAACAAGCCTTCCTTGCAGATCAGGGTGAACACGGCGATCGCCAATGCCACCGGATGCACGGCGGCGAGCGATGCGCCATCAGCCAATCGGGTTGCGGCCGAAAACGCCATGCCGATGCCGGTGGCGACCAGGATCACCCCGAGCAGCAGCGAAGCGAAATTCTCGAACCGCATGTGCCCATACGGATGGTCGTCGTCGGCCGCCACATTGCCGTGGCGCGCCGCGACCAGCACGATGATGTCGGCGACGATGTCGGAAGCCGAATGCAAACCGTCGGCGATCAAGGCCTGCGAGCGCGCGATGAAGCCGACCACGATCTGGGCCGCGACCAGCACGACATTGACCGCGACGCTGATCCAGGTGCTCGCAATCGCAACGCGTTGTTCGTTTTCGGTTCTCATGTCGCGCTCCGTGCCGGGACCGATCGGCAGCAAAGGCCATGAACGATGCCGCCGCCCGGCGCAGACCTGGGCTGGCTGGAACCTTCGGGGGATCGATCAGGAAAGACGGGAGGGGTGGGGTGGACGATGGGACTCGAACCCACGACAACCGGAATCACAATCCGGGACTCTACCAACTGAGCTACGTCCACCGCCGGAAAGAACGCGGATTATGCCACAGCCCGGCGCCGCGCAGGCCGGCGTGGCGCGAGGCCCCATTCATCGACAACGCAACCTTCGCTGCCGCTTCGCGATGTACAGTGCCTGCGATGGCCATCCAGACGCCTGGATGCGGTAGCCAGACACACGCCATCGGCTGCACCACCTCGACGATTCGAGAACGCAATGGCGGAGGTGCCTCGTGAGCAATAGCGAACCGAGAAATGCCAATCCGGGAGCGCGCGAATGCGCGACCGACGTCCAGAATCTGGTGCCGCGTCCCTTCGACGAATCACCCGTCCTGCGCACCTTGTTCGGCACCGAAGCGCGGCTTCAAGCGATGGCCGGCGATGAACGCGCCGCGCTCGTGTCGTCCGACGCGATTCTGGAATTCCTGAAGCAAAAGCTCGTCGAGTTGGCCAAGCAAGGCGGCGGCGCGGCCTTGTCCTGGGTGACCGCCCAGCTTCTGAAAGCCTTCGGCATGGGGGGCGGCCCCTCGGACGTGGAGCAGATCAAGGAAATGCTCCAGACGGTGCTCGACAACCAGAAAAAGATGCTCGAAGGCCTCGCGCACATTCTCGACGAGATCCAGTTCCAGCACCTGGTGACCCGTTCTTATGAATCGGTCGACCGCATCACCACCATGCACAGGTCGTTGACCAATTTGTCGCAAGTGGTCGACCCGACACAGCGCGCCCGCGAGGCGCAGCGGCTGAAAGACGCCATCCTGGAGCCGAACACCGGCATCTTGTTCGATCTGGGCATCATCGGCGATGTGATGCTGGGCAAGGATCCGATGGGGCACAGCTCGCCCATGATCAACCTGTTCGTCGATCGCTGGTATCCGCTGTATGCGGCCCGGCAACTGGACGACGATTGCCCGTTGAGCACCTACGGTGAGCAACTGGAGGAATGGCTGCGCGGTGTGTTCCTCATCCAATACATGGGCCTGGCCGCTTGGGCGAACGCGCGGATCGCCAACGGCGACTTCGAGGTGCTCCAGATCGAAATCGCGCACGTCACCGAGCAGATGGAAGAACAGAAGAAGATGCTGGCCGACGCCATTCCCGAATGGACCCGCACCCTGCCGCAAGCCTTGTGGGACGGCCGCTGGTACGTGGTGCGCGGCTGCGACCTGCAAAACGGAAAAATCGATCGGTCGCAGGTCATGTACGGCAGCACCGATACCGGCTACATCCCGCTCGACAGCACCGTGCAGTTCCGCGACCGGCATCCGAACAACCCCGACGAGGAATGGCGTTTCGAAAGTGCGGGCCAGAACGACACGTTCTACCTGTACAAGCGCACCTATGCTTGGTATGTGACGATCGACACCTTCATCATGGGGTACGAGAACCGGCGCATCATCATCTGGTCGCAAGAAAAACGCATGAAGCTGCGTCTGGTCATGGCCCCCACCAATGATCCGGCCGTGCCGCCGGCGACGCCACGCAAAGACCGGTACATGCCGGCGCTGGGCTTCGTTCCGTCGGGGCGCTATCTGACCTGGACCCGGGGTGGAGACAATGTGGTCCGCCCAGGCGCCGCCAAGGATGCGGTCCGGGTGCAAATCGAACCGGCCGGCCATTGAGGCAACGGGCACCGAATCCCGGGCGCGGCGCGGCCGGTCCCGATTGCCGGGGCGAGCAGCGTGCCCGCAATGCTGGATGGCCTGCCCGGAGGGAGTCGAACCCCCGACCTACGGCTTAGAAGGCCGTTGCTCTATCCAGCTGAGCTACGGGCAGAGCGCTGGCGACGCGGCGCGGATTCTACCCCGACAGAAACGCCGCCACCGCGCGGTTGAATTCCGCCGGCACCGCCCAATTGCTCAGATGCGCGGCATCGAGCTCGCAATAGCGCGCGCCCGGGATGGCCTGGGCCAGCGCCCTGACCTCGGCGGGCGGCGTGGACGTGTCGTGGATACCGCCGATGACCAGTGTGGGTTGGCCTAGCGCGGGCAGATCGGCGCCCAGATCGGCGTCGCGCACCGCGCCGCAACACGCGGCATACCCCGCCGGCGAACACTCGGCGAGCATTTGCGCGATCCGGGCCACGGATGCCGGCTGCGCGGCCCGATAGGCGGGCGCGAACCAGCGCGCCATGATCGGCTCGACCAACGGCGCCAGCCCCGCACGCGCAACCGAGGCGATGCGCTCATCCCAGGCCGCGCGACTACCGAATTTGGCGAGCGTATTGCACAACACGAGCCGCTCGACCCGTTCTGGGTGATGCCGCGCCAGCCAGATCGCGACCGCGCCGCCCATCGACAAGCCACACACCGAAGCGCGCGCGACCCCGACTTCATCGAGCACGGCCAACACGTCTTGGGCGAGCAGCTCGATCGACACCGGGGCGCCTGACACCGCCGACCGGCCATGGCCGCGCGCATCGGGCGCCAGCACCCGCCAGGTGTCGCGCCAGGCCGCGACCTGCGGCGCCCACATCGACGCATGCACCCCCAGCGCGTGCAACAACACGATCGGGGGCGCCTTCGGATCGCCATCGATGGTGTAATGCAGCCTTGCCTTACCGTGCTGGAACTCAGGCATCTCAGTTCAGGACCTTGCATGCAATTCGTTCGCGACAAGCGTATCCGCTTTCAGCATTGCGATGCTGCCGGCATCGTCTTCAATCCGCAGTACCTCGTGCTGTGCAACGAACTGATCGAAGACTGGTTCACCGAAGGCCTGGGGGTCGATTACGCGTGCTTGCACCGCGACGCCCGCCTGGGCACGCCCATGATCCGTGTCGAAGCCGATTTCCTGCGCGCCAGCGGCCTGGGCGACACCCTGGCCTTCCACCTGACGGTCGAGCGCGTCGGCGCCGCTTCTCTGCATTTGAGCATTGAAGCGCGCGCCGCCGACGAGCCCCGGTTTCGCGCCCGCCTCAAGCTTGCCTTGATGTCGCTCGACACGATGCGCGCCGTCCCGATCGACGAGACCTGGCGCGCGCGGTTCACGGACTATCTGAGCACCGGCGTGGCCCCGGAATGAGCGGCGCTCAACCGCCGATGTGCGGCAACTTGCGCAATGAAGCCTCGACCGCTTCGCGCGGGTACTCGTAGTCTTCGAGTTCGCCCGCGAAATACCGGTCGTAGGCGCTCATGTCGAAGTGCCCATGGCCCGACAGGTTGAACAGCAGCGTCTTGGCTTCGCCAGTGGCCTTGCAGCGCAAGGCTTCGTCGATGCAGGCGCGGATCGCATGGTTGGATTCCGGCGCCGGAATGATCCCTTCGCAACGCGCGAATTGCACCCCGGCCTCGAAGGTCGCACGCTGCGGCACGGCCACGGCCTCGATGAGCTTCTCGTGGTAGAGCTGTGAAACCAAGGGCGAATCGCCGTGATAGCGCAGGCCGCCGGCATGGATGCCCGGCGGCATGAAGTCATGGCCCAGGGTGTACATGCGCATCAGCGGCGTATAGCCCGAAACATCGCCGTAGTCGTAGACGTATTCGCCTTTGGTCAGGGTCGGACATGAGGTCGGCTCGACCGCCACCAGGCGCACCGTCTTGCCCTTGCGCCCGCCCGCGGCATTGTCGGCGAAGAACGGGAACGCGATGCCCGCGAAATTGGAGCCGCCGCCGCAGGGCGCGAAGATCATGTCGGGGTATTCGCCGATCTTCTCCATCTGCTTCTTGGCTTCGAGCCCGATCACGGTCTGGTGCAGCAGCACGTGGTTGAGCACCGAACCGAGCGCGTACTTGGTGTCCTCGCGCGAGGCGGCTTCTTCGACCGCTTCCGAGATCGCGACGCCGAGCGAACCCTGGCTCTTGGGATCCTGGTCGAGGATGCCACGGCCGGCATGGGTCATGTTGGTCGGGCTCGCGAACACCTCGGCGCCCCAGGACCGCATCATGGAGCGGCGATACGGCTTTTGCTCGTAGCTGATCTTCACCATGTAGATGCGCACCGCGATGTCGAACATCTGCCCCGCGAACGCGAGCGATGAGCCCCATTGGCCGGCGCCGGTCTCGGTGGTCAGACGCTTGATGCCGGCGATCTTGTTCAGGTAGGCCTGCGGCACCGCCGAATTGGGCTTGTGCGACCCGGTGGGCGAAACGCCTTCGTACTTGTAGTAGATCCTGGCCGGCGTGCCGAGCAGTTGCTCCAGGCGCCGCGCGCGGCACAAGGGCGACGGCCGCCAAAGCTGGTAGGCGCGGCGCACTTCGTCGGGAATCGGAATCCAGCGTTCACCCGACATCTCCTGTTCGAGGATGGTCTCGGGAAAGATCGCCAGCATGCGCTCCGCCGCGACCGGCTGCCCGTCGGGCCCGAGCGGGGGCGACGGCGGGGTGGGCAGATCGGCCACCACGTTGTACCAATGGGTCGGGATGTCGGATTCGTCGAGCTGGACGCGCAGGTTTTCCATGGTTTCCTTTCGATCGTGAAGGGCGCGAGCGCGATCTTAATGAACCGCGGCGCGCAAAGTTCGTCTATCCTCCGCGCCCGCCGCCCGGCGTGCCTTGATGCACCTCGGGTTAGCGCCGAATCGCGTCGCGCGCGCCACGCATCGAATCGCGCGCGGCACGGACGGCCGCGCGGGTTTGGCCGTGCGGCGCGCCGCCATAATGGCGCCCCGCGCGCGCCTGCGGGCTTGACGCCCCATCCAAGACGGAGACACACGATGAAGAAGTTCCTGCCGACCATGCTGCTGGCCATGAGCCTGTCGGCCGCCGTTTCGCCGGCCGCGGCCGATGTGAAGATCGGCCTGGTGTTGCCGATGTCGGGCCCTTACGCGGCTTACGGCAAACAGATCGAACATGGCGTGCGCCTGTATCTGGCACAGCACGGCGGCCAGCTTGCGGGACAGAAGGTCGAACTCATCATCAAGGACGACACCGGCATCGCGCCCGAGATCAGCAAACGCGCGGCGCAAGAACTGGTGGTCAAGCACAAGGTCGATTTTCTGGCCGGATTCGGACTCACCCCCTCGGCCTTCGCGGTGGCGCCGCTCGCCACCGAAGCGAAGAAGCCCATGATCATCATGAACGCGGCCACATCGAGCATCACGGCCAAGTCGAATTACATCGTGCGCACGTCGATGACTCTGCCCCAGAAAACCGCGCCGATGGCGAGCTGGGCCGCGAAGAACGGCATCAGGAAAGTGTTCCTGCTGGTGGCCGATTACGGCCCCGGCCATGATGCGCAAGCGCAGTTCCGCAAGACCTTCACCGAAGCCGGCGGCCAGATCGTGGACGCGGTGCGCAGCCCGGTGAAGGGCCCCGACATGGCGCCCTTCCTGCAGCGGATCAAAGACGCGAAGCCCGATGCGGTTTTTCTCTTTCTGCCGCCCGGCGAACAGACCATCGCCTTCATGAAGGGTTTCGTCGAACGCGGCTTGGGCAAGGCCGGCATCCGCATCATCGCCACCGGCGACCTGACCGACGAAGATTTGCTCGACGCGATCGGCGATCCGGCACTCGGGATCATCAACGCTTCGCATTACGCCGAAGCCCATGCTTCGCCCGAGAACAAGGCTTTCGTCGAGGCCTATTACAAGGCCTACCCGAAAGATCGCCCCAATTACATGGCGGTCGGCGGCTACGACGGCATGCAACTCATCGATCTGGTGCTCCGGAAGAACGGTGGCAGCACCGACCCGGATCGCTTCATCGCCAGCGCCAAGGGCATGCGATGGCTCAGCCCGCGCGGCCCGGTGTCGATCGATCCGGCCACGCGCGAGATCATCCAGACCATCTACATCCGCAAGGTCGAGAAGGTGAACGGCAAGCTGCAGAACGTCGAATTCGACAAGGTCGTCGACTTCAAGGATCCGAGCAAATGAGGACGCGCCCGCCGCAAGACGCGTTGCGCCGCCGGCCATGACGATCGTCTTCGACGGCATCGCCTCGGGCATGCTGCTGTTCCTGATCAGTGTCGGCCTGTCGGTGACACTGGGTCTGATGCGCTTCGTCAATCTCGCGCACGGCGCGTTCGCGATGTTCGGCGGCTATGTCTGCGTCGTCTTGCTGAACCGGGTCGGCGTGCCGTTTCTCGCGGCATTGCCGTTGGTGGCGCTCGCCAGCGCCCTGCTCGGCGCGCTGCTCGAACGCACGCTCTATCGGCGTCTGTATGGAGCCTCGCCGCTCGATCAGGTGCTGTTCTCGATCGGGCTGGTCTTCATGTCGGTTGCCGCCGCGCATTACTTCTTCGGTGCCCAGCAACAGCCGCTGACGCTGCCCGATGTACTGCGCGGGCAGATACGGATCGCGGGCGCCGATGTCGGGGTCTACCGGCTGTTCCTCGTCGTGCTCGGCCTCATGATCGCGGCCACGCTGCAATGGATGCTGGTGCGCACACGCCATGGCGCCGGATTACGCGCCGCCGTCGATCATCCGCGCGCGGCGCGCGGCCTTGGAATCGATGTCGATCGCGTCTTCGCGATCGCCTTCGCGCTCGGTTCGGGCCTGGCCGGCCTAGGCGGCGCGCTCGGCGTCGAAATGCTCGGCCTCGATCCTGGGTTCGCGATCAAGTACCTCGTCTACTTCCTGATCGTCGTCGCCGCCGGAGGCAGCGGCAGCATCGCGGGTTCGCTGGTCGCGGCGCTCATGCTCGGCGTCTGCGATGTGCTCGGCAAGTACTACCTGCCCGAAGTCGGCGCCTTCGTCATTTATGCCGTGATGGTCCTCATGCTGATGCTGAGGCCGCATGGCCTGTTCGGACGAGGGGCTGCGTGAGGCTCTCCCATCAAGGCATCGACGCGGGTCCGCTGCGCCGCGCCGCGCATTGGCATGCGTCCGAATATGCGTTCTGGCTGCTGCCGATCGCGGCCTACTTCGCGTTCCAAGACAACCTGTTGTTCATGAGCCAGATCGCGATCACCGCCTTGTTCGCCTTGTCGCTCGACCTGATCCTCGGCTATGCCGGCATCGTCTCGCTCGGCCATGCCGCCTACTTCGGTTGCGGCGCTTACGCGGCGGGCTATCTGGCGCAACAAGGCCATGGCGACCCGCTGCTCGGCCTGATGGTCGCCGCCGCGGTCGCCGCGACGGTCGGCTTCGCCACCAGCTTCCTGGTGCTGCGCGGCACCGATCTGACACGTTTGCTCGTGACCCTGGGCGTCGGCCTCATGTTCTACGAAGCGGCCAACAAACTCACCGAATTCACCGGCGGCGTGGATGGCATGCAAGGCGTCGAAATGCAGCCGCTGCTGGGCCGGTTCGGCTTCGATCTGTACGGACGGGTCGGGTATGTCTATAGCGTCGCGGTCTTGTTCGTCCTGTTCTGGATCGCGCGCCGGCTCGCGCATTCGCCCCTCGGCATGAGCTTGCGCGGCGTGCGGCTGAACGCCGCGCGCATGCCGGCATTGGGAACGCCGGTGCGCACGCGTCTCATCGCGGTCTACACGATCGCGGCAGCTTATGCGGGCGTGGCGGGCGCGCTGCTGGCGCAGACCACGCAATTCGTGGCGCTCGATGTGCTGAGCTTCAATCGCTCGGCCGAACTGATGCTGATCGTCGTGTTGGGCGGCGCCGGTCGCCTTTATGGCGCTGTACTGGGAGCGATCGTGTTCATGGTCGCACACCATTTCCTCGCCGATCTGCATCCCGAATATTGGCAATTCTGGCTCGGGGCGCTCCTGGTCGTGATCGTGTTGTTCGCGCGCGGCGGGCTGATGGGCGGCATCGACAAGCTGCGCCGCATGGTGGCGCGGCGCGATGCGCGGGAGCCGGCATGAGTCTGGCGTTGGAGACCCGCGCGCTGTCCAAGCGCTTTCGCGGATTCGTCGCGATCAATGAGGTGGACTTGCGCATCGAGGCGGGCGCCCGCCATGCGCTGATCGGACCCAACGGCGCCGGAAAGACCACCCTCGCGCATCTGCTTTCCGGTTTCCTCGCGCCGAGCGCTGGCGAGGTGCTGCTCGCGGGTGCGCCAATCACGCGAATGGCCCAACATGCCAGGGTCAAACAAGGGCTTGCGCGCACATTCCAGATCAACCGCTTGTTCGCCGAACTCACGGTGCTCGAATCGGTGGCGATGGCGGTCTGCGAACGACGCGGCGAAGGCGGCCATTGGTGGAAACCGCTCGGCGCCCACACCGCGGCCTTGGACGAAGCGGCCGGGCTTCTGGCGCGCTTGCGCCTGGACGATGCGGCGCACGTGCGCACGCGCCATCTGGCCTACGGGCAGCAACGGTTGCTCGAGATCGCGCTGGCGCTGGCGTGCGGCCCGCGCGTGCTATTGCTGGATGAACCGGCCGCCGGCGTCGCGCGCGATGCCAGCCGGGCCTTGTTCGACACCATCGCCGCTTTGCCGCGCGACCTCACGATCGTGCTGATCGAGCACGACATGGATCTGGTGTTCCGCTTCGCCGACCGCATCTCGGTCCTGGTCGGCGGCGGGGTGCTCGCTGAAGGCACGCCAGCCGACATCGCGGCCGACGCGCGGGTGCGCCAGGTCTATCTTGGAGGACCGACCCATGGCTGAGTTGCTGCGCCTCACCGACGTGCATGCCGGCTATGGCGACGCCCACGTGCTCGAAGCCCTCGATTTCGCCATGGATGAAGGCGAGAGCCTCGCCCTGCTCGGTCGCAACGGCGCCGGCAAGACCACGCTGCTCGCAGCGCTGATGGGCGCGGCCACCGTCACGCGGGGCAAGATGATCTTCGCGAGTCGCGATCTCCTCCGGCTGCCCAGCCACCGCCGCGCCCGACTCGGGCTGGGCTGGGTGCCGCAAGAGCGCGACATCTTCGCTTCGCTGACCGTCGAAGAGAACCTCGCGGTGGTGGCGCGGCCCGGCCCTTGGACGCTGGAGCGCGTCTATTCGACCTTCCCCAGATTGAGCGAACGGCGCGGCAATCCGGGCCAGCAGCTCTCGGGTGGTGAACAGCAAATGCTCGCGATCGGCCGCGCATTGATGCTCAACCCGAAACTGCTGCTGCTCGACGAACCGCTCGAAGGTCTGGCCCCGATCATCGTCCGCGAATTGCTCGACGCGATCGGGCGGCTGGTGCGGGACGAGGGAATGTCGGTCGTCCTGGTCGAGCAACATGCGCAACAAGTCTTGCCATTGACTCAGCGGGCGTTGGTGCTGGAACGCGGGCGGATCGTGCACCGGGCGACGAGTGCCGCGCTGCTTGCCGATCCGACCGGACTCGACCGCTGGCTAGGCGTGACGGTCTGAGGTCCGCGACGAGGAAAGCTGGTCGGGGTGAGAGGATTTGAACCTCCGACATCCTGCTCCCAAAGCAGGCGCGCTACCAGGCTACGCTACACCCCGAAGGCGCGCATTGTAGCCGCACTCGACAAAAAGGGCCGCTGACGCGGCCCTTGCGGTCGGCGGGGATTCGGCGCGCTCAACCAAAGCGGCCGGTGATGTAATCCTCGGTCTGCTTCTTCTTGGGCTTGATGAAGATCTGATCGGTCTCGCCGAACTCGATGAGCTCGCCAAGGTACATGTAGGCGGTGAAGTCCGACACGCGCGCCGCCTGCTGCATGTTGTGGGTCACGATCACCACGGTGTAATCCTGGCGCAACTCGGTGATCAATTCTTCGACCTTGGCGGTCGAGATCGGGTCGAGCGCCGAACACGGTTCGTCGAGCAACAGCACCTCGGGGCGGATCGCGATGCCGCGCGCGATGCACAAGCGTTGCTGCTGGCCGCCCGACAAACCGGTGCCCGATTGATTGAGCTTGTCTTTCACCTCGTTCCAGAGCGCGGCCTTGGTCAGCGCCCATTGCACGCGTTCGTCCATCTCGGCCTTGCCGAGTTTCTCGAACAGCTTCACGCCGAACGCGATGTTGTCGTAGATGCTCATCGGGAACGGCGTCGGCTTCTGGAACACCATGCCGATCTTGGCGCGAATCAGCGAGACGTCCTGGTTCGTGCTCACGAGATTGTCGCCGTCGACGATCAATTCGCCCTCGGCGCGTTGTTCGGGGTACAGCGCATACATCTTGTTGAAGGTACGCAGCAGCGTCGACTTCCCGCAACCCGAAGGACCGATGAAGGCGGTGACCTTCTTCTCGGGAATCTCGAGGTTGATGTTCTTCAGCGCGTGGTACCTGCCGTAATAGAAGTTCAGGTTGCGCACGACGATCTTGGGCGCGCCTGGGGCTTCGGCGGCTTGGGCGATCGCGGCATCGGCTTCGCGCCTGGCGTTGGCCGCCAGGCTGTTCGTCACCGAGATCGGGATGCTGCTATTCGGGTCCATGGCACGTTCGAACATATCAGAGGTCCTTTTTCCGGAACAGCACACGTGCGAGCACATTGATCGCGAGCACGCCCAGGGTGATCAGGAACACCCCGGCCCAGGCGAGTTTTTGCCAGTTCTCGAACGGTGACATCGCGAACTTGAAGATCGTCACCGGCAGATTGGCCGTCGGCTCGCCGAGGTTCCAGCTGAAAAATTGGTTGGACAAGGCGGTGAAAAGCAAAGGCGCGGTCTCGCCCGAAATACGCGCCACCGCCAACAGCACGCCGGTGATGACGCCCGCGCGCGAAGCCTTGATCGTGATGCTGTAGATGACCTTCCACTTGGGCGTGCCGAGCGCGAACGCCGCTTCACGCAACGCATTGGGCACTAGGCGCAGCATGCTTTCGGTGGTCCGCACGACGACCGGAATCACGATCAACGCGAGTGCGAGCACGCCGGCGTACCCCGAGAACTGCTTGGTCTGCGCCACCACGACGGCATAGATGAACAGACCGATCACGATCGACGGGGCGGCCAGCAGAATGTCGTTGATGAAACGCGTCGCGGTCCCGAGCCAGCCGCGGCCCGAATACTCGGCCAGGTAAACGCCGGCCAGGATGCCCAGCGGCGTGCCGACCGCCGTGGCCAGCCCGACCATCATCAGCGACCCGACGATGGCGTTGGCCAAGCCGCCGACTTCATCGTTCGGGGCCGGCGTCGATTGCGTGAACAACTCCCAGCTCAGCCCCGAAACGCCGAGCTGGAGCGTGGTGAACAGGATCCAGACCAGCCAGATCAGACCGAACACCATCGCCACCATCGACAGCGTGAGCGCGACGATGTTGATCAATTTGCGCTTGCGATGCATCGACCAGCGCGCTTGCGGATCGATGGCGCCCGGGCCTTTGAGCGGAGGCAGTACCGCGCTCATGAACGCGCTCCTTCACCCGCCTGCAACTTGGCGAGCAACAGCTTCGAGGCGGCCAGCACCAGGAAAGTGATGATGAACAGGATCAAACCGAGTTCCATCAAGGCCGATGTGTGGAGCCCCGAGGATTCGGCGAATTCGTTGGCGAGCGCCGAAGTGATCGAATTGCCGGGCGCGAACAACGAAACGCTGTCGAGCAGGTTCGTGTTGCCGATGACGAAGGTGACCGCCATGGTCTCGCCGAGCGCGCGGCCGAGCCCGAGCATGACTCCGCCGACCACGCCGCTTTTGGTGTAAGGCAGCACCACGCGCCAGACCACTTCCCAGGTCGTCGAGCCCACGCCGTAGGCGGCTTCCTTGAGCATCGGGGGCGTGACTTCGAACACATCGCGCATCACCGCCGCGATGAACGGAATGATCATGATCGCGAGGATCACGCCCGCGCTCAGCAGACCGATCCCGAGCGGCGCGCCCTCGAACAAGGCGCCGAGTCCGGGCAGCTTGCCCAGCGTGCCCTGCAAAGGCGTCTGAAAATATTTCGCGAAGATCGGCGCAAACACCAGCAGACCCCACATGCCATAGACGATGGAGGGGATGGCGGCGAGCAGCTCGATCGCGGTGCCCAGCGGACGACGCAACCAGGCCGGCGAAAGCTCGGTCAGAAAGATCGCGATCCCGAAGCTCACCGGCACCGCGATCACGAGCGCGATGATGGAACTGACGATGGTGCCGTAAATCGGGACCAAGGCGCCGAACCGGTCCGCCGGTGGATCCCACTCGCGCGAACTCAGGAAGCCGATGCCGAACGTCGAGATCGAAGGCCACGCGGCCCAGATCAGGGAAACGATGATGCCCGCGAGCAATGCGAGCACGACGATCGCCGCACCGCGCGAGGCATGAAAGAACACCTCGTCGCCAAACCGGTTGTAGCTGCGATCGACATTGGGTGTGGCTGCAACCGCGGCTTGCGAACTGGGTGCCATAGGAAAACTCTGTAAACCGATTCTAGGCTTGAACCGCGGCGGCACCAGGCCGCCGCGATCCGTTCAGCACAACTTACTTCAACGCGATGCCCTTGCCCGAAGCATCCTTCAGGTTGGCATGCCATTGCTTCTCGACCAGCTTGACCACCGCGTCGGGCATCGGCACGTAATCGAGTTCCAGCGCCAGATTGTCGCCCTTGTCATAGGCCCACGCGAAGAACTTCACGACTTCGGTGCCTTGCGCCGGCTTGTCCTGCACCTTGTGCATCAGGATGAAGGTCGCCGAGGTGATCGGCCAAGCATCCTTGCCGGCCTGGTTGTTCAGGTTGGCGCCGAACGAGGACTTTTCCCAATCGGCGTCGGCCGCGGCGGCGCGGAAGGTCGCGTCGTCGGGTTGCACGAAGTTGCCGGCCGCGTTTTGCAGCGAGGCATACGGCATCTTGGTCTGCTTGGCGTACGAGTATTCGACATAGCCGATCGAACCCGGGATGCGCGACACGAAGGCCGACACGCCTTCATTGCCCTTGCCGCCTTGGCCCACCGGCCACGGCACCGTCGTCGCGCTGCCGACCTTGCTCTTCCATTCTTCCGACACCTTGGAGAGGTAATCGGTGAAACCGAAGGTGGTGCCCGAGCCGTCGGCGCGGCGGACCACGGCGATTTGCAGGTCGGGCAGCTTGACGTTCGGATTCAGCTTGACGAGCGCGGCGTCGTCCCACTTGGTGATCTTGCCCAGATAGATGTCGGCCAGGATCGTGCCGGTCATGCGCAGCTCGCCCGGCTTGATGCCTTGCAGATTGAACACCGGCACGATGCCGCCGATCACGGTCGGGAACTGGATCAGACCGTTCTTTTCCAGATCAGCCTGGGTCATCGGCGCGTCGGAGGCGCCGAAATCGACCGTCTTGGCCAGGATCTGCTTGACGCCGCCCGACGAACCGACCGATTGGTAGTTGATCCGGTTGCCGGTGAGTTTTTGATATTCCGCCGCCCATTTCGAATAGACCGGCGCGGGGAAGCTGGCACCGGCGCCCGTGACGTCGGCCGCTTGCGCGCCCACCACGAAACCCAGCGCCGCCGCGGCCGCGACTGCCTTCAGAACGAACTTGCTGATCATGCTTGTTTCTCCATCCATGAGATCGGGCTCACCCGAGACGCCGCGCAGCGTATGGCTGGCATATGACATGTTGATGACATGACCCACGCCCCGCGCGGACACGCGGCGCGCAGCCGTCCGGCGACGCGCCCGCGTGAAGCGTCATGCATCCGACATGTGCGGCCCTTAAGCTCGCGTGCGCTTCGATTGGTGAGCAATCCGGTCTGGAATTCGCATGACCCCCACCCCGTTCCATGTTCTGTTCTTGTGCACCGGCAATTCGGCTCGCAGCATTCTTGCCGAAGCCTTGCTCAACCATCTCGGCCAAGGGCGCTTTCAAGCCCATTCGGCGGGCAGCCATCCGACAGGCAGCGTGCATCCGCTTGCGCTCGACGTGCTGCAACATGCCGGCATCGCCACCGACAGCCTGCGCAGCAAATCATGGGAAGAATTCACCGCGCCGGGCGCGCCGACCATCGATCTGATCATCACCGTGTGCGACCGCGCGGCGGCCGAACCCTGCCCGGTCTGGCCGGGTCAACCGACCAGCGCGCATTGGGGGTTTGCCGATCCGGCCGCGGTGGAAGGCACACCCGCCCAACAGCGTGCGGCCTTCGAACACACCTTGCGCGAACTGGCGCGCCGGCTCGAAGAATTCGTGAATCTGCCGGCCGAGCGCCTGGACCGCTGGGCCTTGCAGGCCCGCGCCCACGCGCTGACTTGAATCAGGCGCGCCGGCGCGGCAGGCCCACGCGCGCGGCCACGTCGGCGAACTTGGCGACCTCGCCGATCACCATCACCGCCGGGCTTTTGATCGCGTGCACGGCCAAGGCTTCAGGCAGCCGCCCGAGCGTGGTCAGAACCGCGCGCTGGTCGGGCAGGCTCGCGTTCTGGATCACGACCGCCGGCAAGTCAGACGCCAGACCGCCAGCCAGCAATTCGTCGCGGATGCGCGCCGCGCGCGACACGCCCATATAGATCACCAGGGTCAGCCCGGTGGCGGCCAGGGCGCGCCAATCGATCGGCGGGCCGCCGCGCTTTTCGTGTCCGGTGACGAAGATGCAGCCGGGCGTGACATCGCGATGGGTCACGGGCACCCCGACACTGCCGGGCGCCGCGATCCCCGCCGTCACCCCCGGAATCACCTCGACCGCGATGCCCTGCGCTTCGAGATGGGTCTTTTCTTCGCCGCCACGCCCGAACATGAATGGATCGCCGCCCTTGAGCCGCACCACCCGATGCCCGGCACGCGCTTCGCCAACCATCAGGCGCTCGATGAAGGCTTGCGGCGTCGAAGCACAACCACCGCGCTTGCCCACATGCACGATGCGCGCCCCCCGCGGCGCCAGCGCCAATACCTCGTCGTGCACGAGATCGTCGACCAAGACCACATCGGCCGCCGCGATCGCCTTGGCCGCCTTGAGCGTGAGCAATTCGGGGTCGCCCGGTCCGGCACCGACCAGGATCACCCGCCCCGCGGTCAGGCGCGTCTTCATGCGGCCAGCGCCTGGGCTCCGGGCCGCAAACGGTCGAGCGTGCGCATGACCGCCTCGACCTGATCGATGATCGCCTGCGGAACCGGATGCTCGCCGGCCAGCACCGATTGCGTCCAGACCGCCGTCATCGCCGCTTCGCGCGAAGCCGGCAACACCGCGGCGCTGGCGGGGGCGATCTCCTGCCCTTCGACCTCGATGCGGGCCTGGCCGGCGACGACCGCGGTGAGGGTTTGCGCGCGCCGGGCATTGGCCACCACTTCGCCTTCGGTACCGCGCCCGATCAACGCGTCGCCGCCCGAATGCAGCAGGTATTGATTCAGCAGATGTTCGTACTCGGGATGGGTGTAGCTGCACAAGCGCAACGCGCGGTCATGAAACGGCTGCAACAGCTTCACCAAGGTGTGCGCCGTGTTGCGAACGCCCAGGGTGCGCCGCAGCCCGAGCACCTGGGCCAAGCGCGGATGCAGCACCTGGGTCGGCACGAACACCGGCAAGCGGCGTTCGACGCCGGTGCGCAAGGCGGCGGGCAGATCGTGCGACTGCTTGACGAAATCGAGCCCGAGCGCGCGCAGCACTTCGGCCGTCGTCACCCGGGCGCCGCGCGCGCGTTGATCCGACATCGGATCGCTGACGATGCCATGCACCAGCACCGGCACGCCGCGTTCGGCCAGCAGCAAAGCGAGCATCGCGACCAGATTGGGCAGATGGCGCGCACCGTTGTAGCTTGGAATCACGACCGGCGCGGTCGCGGCGTCGGGCGCCGCGAGCGGCATCAGCGCCGCATGCGTGGCGGCCAGAAAACCGTCGAGTTCGGCGATCGATTCACCTTTGACGCGCAAGGCGAGCAAGATCGCGCCAAGTTCGAGGTCCGACACTTCACCGGCGAGGATCGCCGACCACAGTTCGAAAGCGACCTCGCGCGTCAGGCTCCGTGCGCCGTCCTTGCCGCGGCCGATGTCTTTGATGATGGATGCGCATTGCACCTTGGGTACCTCTCTCCAGGGGACCGATTATTTTTTGCGAACATTGCCACGACTCGCATTGTGCAAATTCCAGACCAAGCCTCAACGATGTATCGGTTGGATCGATATGCGGGCAAACACCGAGTCCGGTCGCGCACGCGCGACACAACGCCGGACCGCGCGCGCAATCGCGAGGCAAGGATGCACCGCCGCCAAGTGGCCGCGCCCCATCGCGTAACATGGCGATCCGTCTTGTCATCCTTGTGCTCATGCTGGTCCTAGGCATCGAAACTTCCTGTGACGAAACCGGTGTCGCGCTCTACGACGCGACACGCGCACCGCCCGCCGGCCTGCGCGCCCACGCCTTGCACAGCCAGATCGCCATGCACCAGGAATACGGCGGGGTGGTGCCGGAACTGGCTTCGCGCGACCATGTCAGGCGCGTCGTCCCGCTGGTCCATGAAGTCCTCAAACAGGCCGAGGTCGCGCTGGCCGATGTCGGCGCGCTGGCAGTCACCACCGGGCCAGGGCTGGCCGGCGCCCTGCTGGTCGGCACCAGTTTCGCCCATGCGCTGGCTTTTGCGCTCGGCAAGCCGGTGATCGAAGTTCATCACCTCGAAGGGCATCTGCTGTCGCCTTTGCTGTCGGCGCGCCCGCCGGCTTTTCCGTTCGTCGCGCTGCTGGTGTCGGGCGGCCATACCCAGCTCATGCGTGTGGACGATGTGGGTGCATACCGGCTGTTGGGCGAAACGGTGGACGATGCCGCCGGCGAGGCGTTCGACAAGACCGCGAAGCTGCTGGGTCTGCCCTACCCCGGCGGCCCGCATCTGTCGCGCCTGGCCGAGTTCGGCAACCCGCTGGCCTACAGCTTCGCGCGGCCGCTCAAGCATTCCGGCGATCTCAATTTCAGCTTCGCCGGGCTCAAGACCTCGGTGCTGACTGAAGTCAAGAAGCTTGGCAATCTCTGCGAACAGACCCGCGCCGACATCGCCGCCGCGACCGTCGATGCGATCACCGATGTGCTGACTTTCAAAGCCGTCGCGGCGATGCGCGCGAGCGGGCTGAACCGCCTGGTGGTCGCCGGCGGGGTCGGCGCAAACCGGCAATTGCGCGAACGCCTGGATGACGCCGCGCGCAAACGCCGTTTCGAGGTCTACTACCCGGAACTGGCCCTGTGTACCGACAACGGCGCGATGATCGCGCTGGCCGGCGCCTTGCGCTGGCGCAAGGACCCCGGATGCGCCCATGCGCCGGGCAGTTTCGATGTGCGCCCGCGTTGGCCGCTGATCGAAGCATGAACCGGCGCCTGGTCACCACTCACGAAGAAGGCTCGTCATGAATCCGCTGGCACGCGCCACGAATCTGCTCGTCACGCCGAACAAGGAATGGCCGGTGATCGCCGCAGAACCGACCGACCTGCGCCGCTTGTTCACCCGCTATGCGATGCCCTTGGCCGCGATCGGTCCGGTGATCGGCATGATCGGACTCACCTGGTTCTCCTCTTGGGGCGGTTGGCGGCCGATCGGCTTGGGCTATGCGATCAGCCGTGCCGGCCTGCAATTCGCTTCCTCGCTGGCCGTTGCCGTCCTGCTCGGACTGGCCATCGATGCGCTGGCCCGGAATTTCGAGGCGGAGCCGAATCGCGCCCAGGCGCTCAAGTTGTCGATCTATGCGGCGACCGCCCAGTGGGTGGGCGGCTTGTTCGGCTTCTATCCGCTGATCGACGGACTGATCGCCGTGGCCGCCTGGTGCTATTCGGCCTACCTGTTGTACCTCGGACTGCCGGTGCTGATGAAGGTGCCGCTGCCCAACCGGACCCGCTACCTCGCGGTGGTCATCATCGTCGCGATGCTGCTATGGCTGATCGCCGCCTACCTGATGAACTGGCTCATGATCGCCGCCATCGCGGGCCCCGGCGCCTCGCCGCGCGTGTTGCGCTGAGCCCTGCCGCGCTTCAAGGGCGTCCGCGCCGGCCGGCGCCGCCCCCGGAATTCAATGGGCCTTCTTGCGGCCCAGCTTGCTTTCGTTGCCGCGAAACAAGCGCTCGATGTTGGCCTTGTGCCGCCAGGTGAGCAGCAAAGCCATGACCAGAATGCCGAGCGCGACGGTGTCGGTGCCTTCGGTCATCACGTAATAAAACACCGCGAACGCCGCCGCCACCATCGACGCCAGCGAGACATAGCGCGTCAAGGCCACCACGATCGCGAACGCCGCCAGCGCCGCCAGCGCGAGCGTCCAATGGATGCCGATCAACACGCCCAGGGCCGTCGCCACGCCTTTGCCCCCCTGAAAACGATGGAACACCGGATAGAGATGCCCCAAGAAGGCGGCGACCGCCACCAGCGCGATCGTCGCGTCGCCGAGGCCGTATTGCGCCGCATAAAACTTGCACAGCCAGACCGCGAACCAGCCCTTGGCCGCATCGAAGATCAGGGTCAGGATCGCGGCGGCCTTGTTGCCCGAGCGCAAGACATTCGTCGCCCCGGGATTCTTCGAGCCATAGGTGCGCGGATCGGCCAGCTTGAACAGTTTGGAAAACACGATCGCGAACGAGATCGAACCGATCAGATAGGCGACGACGCCGGCCAGTACGGTGTTCATGCATTCTCCTGAAGGAAGGCGTTGCGCACGGCGCTCAATCGGCCAAGGCGCATTGCACGGGTTTGGCGCCCAACAAGGCCGTCAAGGACTTGGGGTCGAGGCCGACCAGAAATCCGCGCCGGCCGCCATTGATGACGATGCGGTCGAACGCCAGCACGGTCTCTTCGACATAGACCGGCATGGTTTTTTTGGTGCCGAAAGGCGAGGTGCCCCCGACCAGATAGCCGGTGTGGCGTTGCGCGACCTCGGGCTTGCACGGGCTCACCGCCTTGGCGCCGATCTGGCGCGCCAGATTCTTGGTGCTGACCTTGCAATCGCCGTGCATCAAGACCACCAGGGGCTTGGCGTTCTCGTCTTCCATGATCAGCGTCTTGATGACGCGATGCTCGTCCTCGCCGAGCTGGCGCGCCGACTCCGCGGTGCCGCCATGTTCGACATAGTCGTAAGGATGCTCGGTGAACGCGACGCCATGGCGCCTCAAGAAAACGGTCGCGGGCGTCTCGCTGACATGCTTGGGCTTCGACATGGCGCGGATTATATTGACCCGATCGGACTTGCGGAGATTGCCATGCCCGTCGTTGCCATCGTTTGTGCCATGCGCCAACATTTCTTCGGCGCGTTCGTCACAGTTCTGTTCATGCCAACGTCGGCCCCAGCATCCGCCGCCGAGCGCAGTCTCGACAAAGAAGTCGTAGTTTCCGCCAAGTAAGCCGCAAAGCCGATCCAGCGATGATCTCAAAACCCCGATTCGCGGGTATCGCCATCGCCAGTCTGGTACTGGGCATTGGCCTCTGGATGAGTCTGTATCTCCCTGCGGCGCCGATGGAACGCCCGGGCGCTGTGACCAAACCGAGTATCAACCAAGAAGCGCCACGCACCATCGTCTCGCCGCGACCGACAGCAGAAGTCGCCGACCGGACCGACAGCCTGCGCAGACTCATTGATGCGGCCAACCAAGGTGACGCCCAAAGCGCGTATCAGGCGTCCGTGCTGCTCGAACAATGCTGGATTGCCGATCTCATGGCTGATCCGGCTGATCGAATGGAAAGTGCCGACGTGCTGGCAACGCAAGCCGACTTCATGCGCCAGCAAGCGGCCCTACGCGATCAATGCAAAACCATCCCCGCCGCAATCCGTGCGGATCGTTTCCGCTTGATCCGCATCGCGGCGCAGGCACGCGTGCCCGGCGCGGCGTACGCGTTTGCGCGCACAGGCCCACCCGCCGGCCCGGACGCCTTGCAGACGCAGCCCGACGATCCCGGCGTCTCGGCCTGGAGGCAGGACGCCGAGCGTTTTCTGAAAGACGCGGCAAGCGCCGGGGATCTGGAATCGATGATTGCGCTTTCGAGCACCTATCAGATGGGCATCTATACGCAGCGCGACCCGATGTCGGCGCTCGCGTATGCCTACGCCTATGCCGACCGGCGGCAGATGCTCGATGACAGGCCCATCTCGCCGATCCACGCGCAGCTGCTCGATGTCTTGTCGCGCGGGTTATCGGCGGAGCAACAACGCGCGGCGCAGGAGCGAGGATCGGCGATCGCCGCGGCAAGCCCATTGCCGCGACGGTAACCACCTCTTTAGCCGTTCGAGATTGCGCTGCTCGGTGGCTGCGCCTCGTACTTGCGCCATACCCGCCGCATCTGCATCGCCGAGCCGAACCCGGCGCGCTCGGCCACGCGCTCGATCGGCAGCCCTTCCTGTACCAGCAGTTCGCGAGCGCGGGCGTAGCGCACGCGATGCAGGTAATCGAGCGGCGTGCAGCCCGCGTGCTCGGTGAACAGCCGGGTCAGATGGCGCGCGCTGGTGCACGCCACGCGCGCCATGCGCTCGGCCGACCAATCGGCGGCCGGATCGGCCGCGACCGCGTCCTGCACCCGGTGCACGCCCGGATGCACATGGTTGCGATGCTCGACCCAGGGCGACAAGGCCGCATCGGCGCCGGTGCGGCGCAAATACACCACCATCTCGCGCGCGACCGCGCATGCCACCTGGGCGCCGCAGCGCGCACCGATCACATGCAAGGCCGCATCGATGCCGGCGGTGATGCCCGCACTCGTGAGCATCGGCCCATCTTCGACGAAGATGCGGTTCTCGCGCACCCGTGCGGCCGGGGCGATCTGCGCCAGCGCCTCGGTGCAGGCATGGTGGGTCGTGCATTCGCGCCCGTCGAGCAAGCCGGCCGCGGCGGCGAGCAGCGCCCCGGCGCAAACACCCATCACCGGCACCGTCGGGTGCGCGGCGTGCAGCGCGCGCAACCAGTGCACGACCTGCTGCACCGGCGCGGATTGCATTCTGGGCACGCTGCCCACCACGCCGGCCAGCACGATCAAGCTGTCGGCGTTCACGCGCTTGGGCAAGGCACGCAACTGCCCGATGTGCAGGCCGCTGCCGGTCTGCACGCTGCGCGCGGGCGCGGCATAGGCCAGCTTGAAATGCCCTGGCGCGATCTTCTCGGCGATGCGAAACGCCTCGGCCGGTCCTGCCACATCGAGCAGGACCACCTCGGGCAGCAGCACGAACAACACGTCGGTCATGCGAACGCCTGCGCGGCATTGACGATGCGCGCAAAACGGCCCGCCAGGACCAGCTCGGTGCGCTCGCGGATTTCGTCAGGCGTGTAATCGCGCCCGGCCGGGTGCCGCATCGCGAACGTGTGGGTCGCATCGGTCACGAAGCGCACGCGAAAGCCGGCATCGGACGCATGGCGCGTGGTGGTCTCGCAGCATTGCTCGGTGCGGATGCCGGTCACGAGCACTTCTTCGATGCCGTTGGCGCGCAGCCATTGTTCGAGGGTGCCGCCTTGTTCATCGACGCCATACAAGGACGAATGCACGGTCTTGCGAAACACCGCCACTGGCGCAATGCGCAAGGGCGCGAGCGTGCGCACCAGGCCGTTGGCCGGATCGAAAGGATCTTGCGCCCCGCCGTTCGGACTGAGGTGGAACACCTGGACGACGGGCACGCCCTGCGCGACCGCCTGGTCGATCACGGCTTGTTGGCGCTCGAGGTAGTCGGCCAGCCCGGCCTCGCTCCAATACGGCCGCTTGCGAAACGATTCCTGCACATCGATGACGATCAGCGCTTGCTTCATGTTGAACTCCGGTCATGGGGACGAACCGCATGATGGTCGGTCCGCCCCCAGACAACGAGGCCGAAACCGGACCGCTACCGCTCAGATTCGGACATCCGCTCACCCGCGTGGGTGATGCGTCGCATGCAATTGCTTGAGCCGTTCGCGCGCCACATGGGTATAGATCTGGGTGGTGCTGATGTCGGCATGGCCGAGCAGCAACTGCACCACGCGTAGATCAGCGCCATGGTTGAGCAGATGGGTGGCGAACGCATGGCGCAAGGTGTGCGGCGAAATCGGCGCGCTGATGCCGGCTCGTACCGCGTAGCGCTTGATGAGGTTCCAGAACATCTGGCGCGTCATGCCGGCGCCGCGCCCGGTCACGAACAATGCATCGGCCATCTGTCCATGCAGGATCGCCGCGCGCGCCTCGTTCAGATAGCGCTGCACCCAATCGACCGCGACCTCCCCCATGGGCACCAGGCGCTCCTTGCTACCCTTGCCCATCACACGCACCACGCCTTCGTTCACGCCGACTTCGAATGTGCGCAACCCCACGAGTTCGCTGACCCGCAACCCGGTCGCGTACAACACTTCGAGCATGGTGCGGTCACGCAGGCCCAAGGGCGAGTCCAGATCGGGGGCCTTGAGCAAGGCATCGACCTGGGCTTCGCTCAGCGTCTTGGGAAAACGCGGCGCCTGTCTTGCCGCGTCGATGTTCACGCACGGGTCGTGGGCGGTGTGACGTTCGCGCAAGGCCCAGCGATAGAACCGGCGCAAGACGGTCAACCGCCGGTTCGCCGAGGTCGCCTTGCTATGCGCGAACCGCGCCGCCAGATACCCCTGGACATCGACCTCCTGGGCGCGCACGAGCGCGACGCCGCGCGCGGCCAGCCATTGCGCGAATTGCGCCAGATCGCTGCGATAGGCCGCGAGCGAATTCTGCGCCAGACCGTCTTCGAGCCAGAGCGCGTCGGCGAACGCGTCGATCAGCGCAAGATCGGCCGGCGGCACCATCAGCACACCAGCACGCCTTCGTGGATCAGCAAGCGGCGCTTGGCTTCGATCAGGTAACCATCATGCGCATGGGCGAACCCGCCCAATCCGCGCGCCGCCACCACGCGATGACAAGGCACGACAACCGGGTAAGGATTGTCGCCGCAGGCCTGGCCGACCGCGCGCGGCGCCGCGCCCAGCGCCTGGGCGACCGCGCCATAGGTCAGGGTGCGTCCGCTCGGAATGGCGCGCAATTGCGCCCAAACCGCGCGTCGGAATTCACTGCCCATCGGCGCCAATGGCAGATCGAACCCGGCACTGGCATCGCGCGCATACGCCTGCAATTGCGCGACGGCGCGTTCGGCCAGCGGCGAACCTGGCGCCCGCGCGGGCGTTTCGGGGGGCAGGTAACGCAAGCCGACGATGACGTCGCCAGAACAGCGCACGCCGACCACGATCAGTCCGGCGCCGAGCGTCAGCGGTACGACGCAGTCGTCCAATCCGGGCCCGGCGCGCATCGGTTCATTTGCTCGTGCCGAGCATCCCTTCCTTGAGGGCGTCCTGCACGGGCGAACTGCCGATGAAGATGTTGAGCACCGCACGGAAGAAGTCCTCGCCCGCGATCGGTTGGCCGACGGTCTTACCGTTGTAGGTGATGGTCGTTCCGGTGCCGGGCACGTAATCGAGCAGCACCGAATCGTTTTCCTTCACTTCCTTGACCGTGAGGATGATCGCTTCGAACTTGTTCAGGCGTTCGCGCAAGGCGGTCAGTTGTTCGGGCGTGCTGCGCTCGACCACGCCTTCATTGAGCGCCTTCGCGAAAGTGTCGGCGCCGACATCGCGTTTGAGACCGAAGGCGATCCGCTTGGGACCGGGCGCGGCCAACAGCGCCGCGCCGTCATTGCTCTTGGCCCCGACATACAGGCCCGCGACATAGACTTTGAAGATCGCGCGCTTGCGCAGACCCATGCCGTTGAGCACCAAGGTCTGGCCGCCGACCAAGGCGGTGTCGGGCATCTTGATGTCGTAGAGTTCGCCGGCCGATGCCGTCGAACCGGCCGCGGTGAACACGGCCGCGGCCACGACATGAAACCCGCGGCGGAACATGGAACCAAGCATCTGCGTCTCCTTGTGTTTTGAAGTCCGCGCAGCTTAGCCCATGCGCGCTCATTTGAAGAAGTCGCCGACCCGGTCCATCCAGCTCTTGTGTTGCGGCGAGTGTTTTTCGCCGCCGGCCTTGAGCGAAAGCTCGAAATCGCGCAGCAAGGATTTTTGCCGATCGTTGAGCTTCACCGGCGTCTCGATCGAGACATGGCAGTACAAGTCTCCGGGATAACCCGAACGCACGCCCTTGATGCCCTTGCCGCGCAGACGGAAGGTCTTGCCGTTCTGCGTGCCTTCGGGAATCGTGATCTCCGCCTTGCCGCCGAGCGTCGGCACTTCGATCGTGCCGCCCAGCGCGGCGGTGGTGAACCCGATCGGCACCTGGCAATGCAGATCGTCGCCATCGCGCTCGAACACATTGTGCTGCTTGACATGGATTTCGACGTATAGATCGCCGGGCGGCCCGCCGTTCATGCCGGGTTCGCCGTTGCCAGAAGAACGGATGCGCATGCCGTCGTCGATGCCTGCCGGAATCTTGACCTCGAGGGTCTTGGTCTTCTTGAGCTTGCCGACGCCGTCGCAGGTGTGGCACGGCTCGGGAATGATCTTGCCGGTCCCGTGGCAGCGCGGGCAGGTCTGCTGAATGCTGAAGAAGCCTTGTTGCATGCGCACCGCGCCCGAGCCATTGCAGGTCGGACAAGTGGTGGGCTTGGTGCCGGGCTTGGCGCCGCTGCCATGGCAGGTCTCGCATTCGACCCAGGACGGCACTTTGATCGTGGTCTCGAAACCGTCGGCCGCTTGTTCGAGCGTGATCTCCATGTTGTAGCGCAGGTCGGCGCCGCGATAGACGCGCTGGCCACCGCCGGCGCGCGCACCGTTACCACCGCCGAAGATGTCGCCGAAGATGTCGCCGAACGCATCGGCAAAGCCGCCCGCGCCACCGAACCCGCCACCGCCGCCGCCCATGCCCGCGTTCGGATCGACGCCGGCATGACCGTAACGGTCGTAAGCGGCGCGCTTGTTCGCGTCCGAGAGCATCTCGTAGGCCTCTTTGACCTCCTTGAATTTCTCTTCGGCCGATTTGTCATCGGGGTTGCGGTCCGGGTGGAACTTCATCGCGAGCTTGCGATACGCCTTCTTGATCTCTTCATCAGAGGCGTTCTTGGCTACACCCAGGACTTCGTAATAGTCGCGCTTGGCCATAGAGCTGTTTCTTGGTTCGTTTCCAACAACGACAACGCCGGGCCGGGCCGCAGCATGCTGCGCGCCTGTGCCCGGCGAAATGCTTCAGTTCGACCTCAGTCGCGCTTGACTTCCTTGAAGTCGGCATCGACGACATTGTCATCGGCCGGCTGGGATTGCGCCTGGGCACCGGCGTCGGCGCCCGCAGCACCCGCCCCGGCGGCACCCGCCGCAGCCTGCGCCGCTTGCGCATCGGCGTACATCTTTTCGCCGAGCTTTTGCGACGCGCTCATCAAGGTTTCGGTCGCCTTCTCGATCGCTTCCTTGTCATCGGCCTTCAGCGCTTCTTCGACATCCTTGATCGCGGCTTCGATCTTCTCTTTTTCGCCCGCGTCGAGCTTGTCGCCATGTTCGGTCAACGACTTCTGGACGGTATGCACCATCGCGTCGGCCGAGTTGCGCGCGTTGGCGAGTTCGAAGCGCTTGTGGTCCTCGGCCTTGTTCGCCTCGGCATCCTTGACCATGCGCTGGATCTCGTCTTCGTTCAGACCCGAATTGGCCTTGATCGTGATCTTGTTTTCCTTGCCGGTGCCCTTGTCCTTGGCCGAGACATGCAAGATGCCGTTGGCGTCGATGTCGAAGGTGACTTCGATCTGCGGCACGCCGCGCGGCGCCGGCGGAATGCCTTCGAGGTTGAATTCGCCCAGGCTCTTGTTGCCCGAGGCCATTTCGCGCTCGCCCTGATACACCTTGATCGTCACCGCCGGCTGACCATCGTCGGCCGTGCTGAAGACCTGGCTGAACTTGGTCGGGATGGTCGTGTTCTTGGCGATCATCTTCGTCATCACGCCGCCCAGGGTTTCGATGCCCAGAGACAGCGGGGTCACGTCGAGCAGCAGCACGTCCTTGCGGTCACCGGAAAGCACCGAGCCTTGAATGGCCGCACCGACCGCGACGGCTTCGTCGGGGTTCACGTCCTTGCGCGCTTCCTTGCCGAAGAACTCCTTCACCTTTTCCTGCACCTTGGGCATGCGCGTCATGCCGCCAACGAGAATCACGTCATGGATGTCGCCGACCTTCACGCCCGCGTCCTTGACCGCGATGCGGCACGGTTCGATCGTGCGTTCGATCAGGTCTTCCACCAACGATTCGAGCTTGGCGCGGGTGAGCTTCATGTTCAGATGCTTCGGACCGCTCGCATCGGCCGTGATGTAAGGCAGATTCAGTTCGGTCTGCTGGCTCGACGAGAGTTCGATCTTGGCCTTTTCGGCCGCGTCCTTCAGGCGTTGCAGCGCGAGCACATCCTTGCTCAGATCGGCACCCGACTCCTTCTTGAACTCGGTCACGACGTAATCGATGATGCGTTGGTCGAAGTCTTCGCCGCCCAGGAAGGTATCGCCGTTGGTCGAGAGCACTTCGAATTGCTTTTCGCCGTCGACATCCGCGATTTCGATGATCGAGATGTCGAAGGTGCCGCCGCCGAGGTCATACACGGCAATCTTGCGGTCGCCCTTTTCTTCCTTCTTGTCGAGGCCAAACGCGAGCGCGGCCGCGGTCGGCTCGTTGATGATGCGCTTGACTTCCAGACCGGCGATGCGGCCGGCGTCCTTGGTGGCCTGCCGCTGGCTGTCGTTGAAGTAGGCCGGCACCGTGATGACGGCTTCGGTCACTTCTTCACCGAGGTAGTCCTCGGCGGTCTTCTTCATCTTGCGCAGCACTTCGGCCGAGACTTGAGGCGGCGCGAGCTTGTTGTCGCGCACCTGCACCCAGGCGTCGCCGTTGTCGGCCTTGGCAATGCCGTAGGGCATCAGGTTGATGTCCTTTTGCACTTCCTTTTCTTCGAACTTGCGACCGATCAGGCGCTTGACGGCGTACAGCGTGTTCTTCGGGTTGGTCACGGCCTGACGCTTGGCCGGCGCGCCGACCAGGATCTCGCCGTCTTCCATGTACGCGATGATCGACGGCGTGGTCCGCGCGCCTTCGCTGTTTTCGATGACCTTGATCTGCCCGCCTTCGAGGACGGCGACGCACGAATTGGTCGTGCCCAGGTCGATGCCGATGATCTTGCCCATGTTGATGTCCCTTGTTTGGTCTGATTCGATGCTGGAGAAATGGTGTTGGTCGGCGCGGTTTCAAGTCGCGCGAGTGCGATTCGCGCCGCCGCCTTACTTGCCCTGGGCCACGGTCACGAGCGCCGGACGCAGCACGCGGTCGGCGATCATGTAGCCCTTTTGCATGACCGACACCACGGTATTGGGCTCGGCTTCGGCCGGCACCATCGCGATGGCCTGATGTTTGTGCGGATCGAACTTCTCCCCGATCGGGTCGAGTTCGATCAGCGCGTTCTTTTCAAAGGCGCTCGCCAGTTGGCGCAAGGTGATTTCGATCCCTTCGCGGTAGCTGTCCAGGGTGGCGGTCTGCACCGCCAGCGCCGCTTCGAGCGAATCCTTCACCGGCACCAGGGCTTCGGCGAACTTCTCGATGCCGAATTTATGCGCCTTGCTGACGTCTTCCTGGGCGCGGCGGCGGATGTTGTCCATCTCGGCCTTGGCGCGCAGGAAGGCGTCGTATTGCTCGGCGGCCTTGGCCTGGGCCGCATCGAGATCGCGGCGCAGCGCTTCAAGCTCTTGTTCGAGCGTCGGGCCGCCGTTCGCGGCTTCGGCGCCCACGGCGGCGGGTTCGGTGTCGGCGGTCGGCGCGGTCTTGTCGGCGTCGGACATGTTTTCCCTTCTCATTCAGTGGGTTATGACTTCCGTGGCCCGGATATGGGGCGCCTGATGCGTATTTCAAGAGGGTGACGCGGACGATTTGCTTACACGCGATACAGCAAGGCAATTCAAGCCCAACCGCTTGCGCGGCGCGCTCGGGTTAGCATCGCGCCCATGTGGATTGCACGACTCGCCGCGGCGGCCCTGGTCGCCGCGGTTTTCTTTGCGCCGACCGCGCGCGCCCAGAGCCCGTATGCGGTGACCATCGTCGACCAGCTCTGGCACGACGACAACCGCAACCGAGACATTCCGGTGCGCATCCGCGTGCCGCAGCCGCGCAACGCGAATGAACGCTTCCCGATCATCCTCTTTTCGCATGGCTTGGGCGGCAACCGCGAAGCCGGCGAACGCTGGGGCGAATACTGGGCGGCCAACGGCTATTACGTGATCCATGTCCAGCATCGCGGTAGCGACGAAGAACTCTGGAAGGCGCTCGAAGACCGGGTCGCCATCCTCAAGGCGCTGACCTCGGCGGCCAATGTCTCGCAACTCATCGAACGGGTATTCGATGTCCAGTTCGTACTCAACGAAGCGCCCGGGCATTCCGAATTCGCGCGCGCCGATTTCAGCCGCATCGGCATGAGCGGCCATGCCTTCGGCGCCTACACGACCCAGGCCCTGGTCGGGCAGAAGGTGGCCCGGCGCATGGCCCCGCGCCTGATCGAACCGCGCATCAAGGCCGCGATCGCGTTCAGCCCGAGCGTGCGCAATCGGGTCGATGCCGAAAGCCAGTTCGAGGAAGTCACGGTGCCGTTCATGAGTGTGACCGGCACCCTCGACGGCGAAGAATCGTCGATCGATTTTTCGCCCGACGAACGCACCCGTCCGTTCTACGCCCTGCCACCGGGCCAGAAATACCTGCTCGTCTTTCAGAACGGCGATCACGCGGTGTTCGCGGGGCGCGCCCAGCCTCTGCTCGACCGCAAACGGGCCCCTGAAGCGGTCGAGGCGGATGCGCGCATCGTGCGTGCCGGCCAGATCCTGACCTTGGCCTTTTGGGACGCCTATCTCAAGGGCAACCCGAACGCGGAGCGCTGGCTGGTCACCCAATCACGCCGTGTGCTCGGCGCCAAGGATCGGTTCGAACGTCGATGACGCCGGCCGAGCGGCTCGCACGCTCGGTCAGGCCAGGTTCTGCGCGCCCAGCGCCTGCGCGCGCGCGCGCGTCGCGGCGGCCGCCTCCTGGGCCGCGCTCCGCTGTTCGAGCCTTGGCCACCATGACGCGCCATGGGCCTCGCACAGATCGGCCAGCGCCCGGATCCAGGCCGGCCGATCGTTGAGGCAAGGCACGTAATTGAATTCCTTGCCGCCCGCCGACAAGAAATCGGCCCGCCCTTCCATCGCGATTTCTTCCAATGTTTCGAGGCAATCGGCGACGAAGCCCGGGCAAACCACATCGACCCGCCGCACGCCCTGCTTGGCCAGGGCTTCGAGGGTCGGCGCGGTATAGGGTTCGAGCCATTTCGCCTTGCCGAAGCGCGATTGGAAAGTGACCAGATGATCGCCTTCACGCAGACCGAGGCCTTCGGCCACCAAGCGCGCGGTCTTGTGGCATTCGCAATGGTAGGGGTCGCCGAGTTCGAGCGTGCGGCGCGGCACCCCATGAAAACTCATCACGAGTTTGTCGGGCCGCCCATGGGTCTCGAAATGGGCGCGCAACGCATCGACTTGCGCGGCGATATAGGCCGGATGATCGTGATAATGCTTGACGAAGCGCAGCTCCGGCAGGTTGCGCATCCGTTGCGCGGCTTGGAAGACCGCATCGAAAGCGCTCGCCGTGGTGGTGCCCGAGTATTGCGGATAAGCCGGCACGACCAGGATCCGATCGACACCGCGCGCCTGCAGGCCGCTCAAGACTTGTTCGACTGACGGCTGGCCATAGCGCATCGCGTATGCGACCTCGACATCCCAGCCGCGTTCGCCCAGATAGCCGCGCAGCAAAGCGGTCTGCTTGGCGGTCCAGACCTTGAGCGGCGAACCCTCCTTGGTCCAGATGCTCGCGTATTTGGCGGCGGACTTCTTCGGTCGCGTGGGCAGAATCGCGCCGTACAGAATCGCCTTCCAGAGCAGGCGCGGAAGCTCGACGACCCGGCGGTCGCTCAGAAACTCGGCCAGATAGCGGCGTACCGCAGCCGGCGTCGGTTCATCGGGCGTGCCGAGATTGATCAAAAGCACCGCCGCCTTGGCGACATTGCCGTGACGGTACGACGCGGGGGCGCTGGAACTCATCTCACCTCTTTGCGGGATGGAAATGCCGGGACCGCATGGTAGCGTGCCCTCTTCCGCCATGTTGCAGAAAGCGAGCCCGCAATGTCCTTGCGCCTCAACCTTACGCTGGCTTTCGTCCTGGCCTGTCTCCATGCGGTCGCGCCCGCGCGCGCCGTCGATGCCGCCCCCAACGCCTTCGCGAACGGCGATTTCGCGGCGATGTCGGCCGAGCAACGCGCCGAGTTCGTCGCCATCGAACAGGCGATCGATCGGGCGGCGACCGCGCCCGATCTACGTGTGCGCGTATTGGCCGCGCGTTGGTGGCCGGATCAACCCAGAACCAGCACACCCGACCCGCGGCTTCCCACACTCAAGGCCTTGGCCGACGCGGCGCAAGGCTCGACCGATCCGTATGTGCTGGCCGTGATGGCGGCGCGTTGTCGGGGCGCCATGGCCTCCGAGTGCGACGCATCCGAGTTCCTGCACCGCTGGACGGAAGCCGCACCGCAAGATGCCCGGGCCTGGTTGAACCTCGCGCTCTGGGAGCGCGCACAAGGCCATCATGCGGCAAGCGTGCAGGCGTTCAAACAGATCGCCACCGCGAATGAACTCGGCGACCCGCATGCGACGGGGTTGCGGATCGCGCTGTCGGCCACCGAAGAAAAAGGTGCGCCGTCGCGTGACCAACCGGCGCTCGTGGCTCAGGCCGCAACGACCGGATCGATGGTCGCCACGCCGTCTTCGAGCCCGGCGCAATGGTGCGGCACCGATGACACGCTGGAACCGGTCTGCCGCCATCTGGCCGATTTGATGTTGACGCGCGGCAGCCTCCTCGATTTCTCGCTCGCCCAGGCCATCGTCGATCGCCTGCCCACCACGAAGCCGGTCGAGCGACAACGACTCGCGACCGACCGGAAGGCTTACTTCTGGGCGCTCGGCTTGTCCGCCGACTGCCCTCGCGACGAAACCGCGAGCACCACCGCCGCAATGCCCGACTGCCCTGGCGCGGCCTGGCTCAAGGGCGTCGCGGCCGACGGCGAGATTCGCTATGCGCAAGCCGAATTGCGGCGCCTGGACCGCAGCGTCGCCGACGCCGCGGCGGCCTACGATCAAGACCTCGGCGCCGCGCGCTGAACACCCGGGCGCACCGCAGTTCAAGGTCTTAGCCGTAGATCAGGCCGATTTCAGTCGCTCGCGATAGCGCGCCAACTGGGCGCGCGCATCGTCGCGGATCTTCCCGCGCACGAAGATCGTCCAGCCCAATAGCCAGCCGAGCGGCCCCAAGGCCATCGCGCTCCAGCGCCACAGACTGAAATTGTCGACCTGGCGCACGATGCGGCCGTCTTTCAGATGCAAATGGGTGCGGACCTGGTTGCGCACGCGCCGGCCGGTCTTGGCGAACAGATAGTGCGCGGTCCAGGCGACCTCGACGCGCTCGCCTTGCACGTCGAGCACGCGGGCGCTGATGTGCAGATCGGCCGCGCGTTCAAGCAACATGCGCCACATCGCGCGCGCCGGTTCGGCATCGAGATCCAGGAACACCGGGTCGTGAAACCGCGCCTCGTCGGCATACAGCGCGCCCATGGTCTGCCAGTCGCGGGCGGCGAACGCCGCATAAAAGCGCTCGGCCACCGCGCGCGGCGAACGATCGTCGTCAACCATGGCTGGACAGCACGTTGGTCAACAAACGCGCGGTGATGTCGACGATGGGCACCACGCGGTCGTAAGCCATGCGGGTCGGGCCGATCACGCCCAGGGTGCCGACCACCTTGCCGTCGACCTCATAGGGCGCGGTCACGATGCTCATCGAATCGACCGGCAGCAGTTCGGACTCGCCGCCGATGAAGATCTGTACGCCTTCGGCGCGTCCCGACTGGTCGAACAATTGCAGCAGCGACGTCTTGTGCTCGAACATCGCGAACAGGCGCTTGAGCTTGTCCATGTCGGAAGCGAGATCGGACACACCGAGCAGATTGCGCTCGCCCGAAATCACCACCGCATCGTCTTCGTCGGCCATGGCCTGCTGGCCAGCCTCGGCGGCCCGGGTCATGAGCTGGTTCATGTCGTCGCGCAATTGACGCAATTCGGTCTGCAGGCGCAGCCGCACTTCCTCGAAATTCAGGCCCGCGAAATTCTGGTTGAAGAAATTGGCCGCTTCGATCAATTGCCCAGGGGTGAAATCGCGGTCCATCAGCAAGATGCGGTTTTGCACCGCGCCATCGGGCGAGACGATGATGAGCAGCACCCGTTTTTCGCTCAGACGGATGAATTCGACCTGGGTCACGACCGCGCTGCGCTTGGGCGCCAGCACCACGCCCGCGAATTGGCTCAGATCGGACAGCACATGGGCCGCGGCCGAGATCACGCGCTGCGGATCGCCGCGCTGCAACTGCCCGTGCAACTCGGCATCGATGGCGTCGGCCGGAAACTGCTCGATCGACTGGATGGTCAGCAAAGTGTCGACGAACAGCCGATAGCCGCGCGGCGTCGGCACCCGTCCAGCCGAGGTATGGGGGCTTGCGACGAAACCCAGCTCTTCGAGATCGGCCATGACGTTGCGTATCGTCGCCGGCGACAGATCGAGGCCCGAGAACCGTGACAAGGCCCGCGAACCGACCGGCTGGCCGTCGATGATGTAGCGCTCGACCAGCGTCTTGAGCAGCGCTTGCGCGCGCGCATCGAGCTGGCTCGAACCGGGAACTTTGTTGCGTTGCTGCGCCATGGCGACGATTCTACGCAAAGCCTCGACTCGGGCGGTCAATTCAACCGAAAACCAGCACTGCCGTTGTGATCTAATTCCCGCATGCCACGCACCTCAAAGACCGGCCGTCACGGCAAACGCGCATTCCGCACCGCGGCCATCATCGGCAAATACCGCGCGCAAGGCATCGCCGACCCGCTGTTCGCACTCGCCGAATTCCTCGCCCGACGCGGCATCAATGTCTTGTTCGAGACGGAAACCGCCGAAACCATCGGCGCTTCGGGCTACCAGGCGCGCAGCCCCGAGCAAATCGGCGCCGAGGCCGATGTCGCGATCGTGGTCGGCGGCGACGGCACCATGCTCGGCATCGCCCGCCAGTTGGCGGCCTACGAGGTCCCGCTGATCGGCATCAATCAGGGGCGGCTGGGCTTCATGACCGACATTCCGCTCGCCAACCAGTTCGACGCGCTGTCGTCGATGCTCGATGGTCAATTCGTCGAAGAACGCCGCTCGCTGTTGCACGCGCAAGTGCTGCGCCCCGACATGAGCCGGCGCGGCAAGCCCAAGACCATGTTCGAGGCGATCGCGCTCAACGATGTGGTGGTCGCGCGCGGCGCGGTCTCGGGCATGATCGAACTGACCGTCGAGGTCGACGGCCTGTACACCTACACCCAGCGCGCCGACGGCCTGATCGTCGCGACGCCGACCGGCTCGACTGCTTACGCGCTGTCGGCCCATGGTCCGATCCTGCATCCGTGCGTGGCCGGCATCGCGCTGGTCCCGATCGCGCCGCAAGCCTTGTCGAACCGGCCCATCGTGCTGCCCGGCGATGCCCAGGTGGTGATCACCCTGAACCGGCTCGCCAACGGCGCGCCGAATCCGGCCTCGGCCAGTTTCGACATGCAGACCCTCACCACCTTGCGCGAAGGCGACCAGATCGTGGTCCAGCGCAGCAAACACGAAATCACCTTGTTGCATCCCGTGGGCTATAACTATTTTGGTGTCTTGCGCCAAAAGCTGAACTGGAGCCTGATGCCAGTCGGTGCGCCGCTCGCGGCGCACACCGCGCCCGCGGTGGTGGAACGCAAACGTCCCTCCAAGAAAAAAGCCGACTGATCCGCCATGCTGCTCAGCCTTCAGGTTCGCGATTTCGTGATCGTCGATGTGTGCCAACTCGAACTGGCGCCCGGATTCACCGTGTTTTCCGGCGAGACCGGCGCCGGCAAATCGATCCTGATTGATGCCCTGGCCCTCGCCTTGGGCGAACGCGCCGACGCGGCGGTGGTGCGCCAGGGCGCCGCGCGCGCCGACGTCACCGCCATCTTCCGCACCCATCCGGCGCTCGATGTCTGGTTGGCCGAGCATGAACTCGCGGCCGACGAAGGCGTGGTCATCCTGCGCCGCACCGTCGATGCCCAGGGACGCAGCCGCGCCTTCATCAACGGTCAACCCAGCACCCAGGCGATGCTGCGCGAATGCGGCGATTTCCTCGTGGATATCCATGGCCAGCATGCGCACCAGCAGTTGTTGCGCCCGGCGGCGCAACGCGCGCTGCTCGACGCCCATGCCGCGCTGCACGCGCAAGTGGGCGAAGTCGGGACCGCCTTCAAGGCTTGGACCGCGGTGCGCAAACAGCGCGAAGCCTTCGAACATGACGCGCGCAACATCGCGCTCGAGCGCGACCGCCTGCAATGGCAATGCGACGAACTCGAACGCCTGGCGCCGCGTCCGGGCGAATGGGCCGAAATCAACACCGAGCATCAGCGGCTCTCGCACGCGGCGGGCCTCATCGATGGCGCCGCGCGCGCGGTGCAGGCCCTGGCCGACGACGACGGCGCCGTGCAAAGCCTGCTCGGCCAGGTGCTGGGCAAGTTGCGTCCGCTGGCCGACATCGACCCCGCCCTCAAGAACGCCGTCGAAGCGCTCGACGGCGCCGACGCCCAGGTTGCCGATGCGGTTTCGACGCTCAACGGCTATCTCGCCCGTACCGAGGTCGATCCGCAGCGCCTCGCCGAAGTCGACGCGCGCTTGCAGGCCCTGCACGCGGCGGCCCGCAAATACCGCCTCGAACCCGAGGCCCTGGCCGATGAACTCGAACGCGTGCAGGCACAACTCGCCACGCTGGCCGGCGCCGCCGACCTCGACGCGCTGCGCGCCAAGGAAGATGCGGCGCGCCAGCATTACGAAGCCCTGGCCCGACGCTTGAGCGCCGCGCGCCGGCAGGCCGCCGCGCATCTGGCCCGGGAAGTCACACGCGCCATGCAAGACCTCGCGATGAGCGGCGGCCGGCTCGACATCGCGGTACGCGACAGCGAACCCGCCGCACATGGCAGCGACGAGATCGAATTCCTGGTCGCCGGCCATGCGGGCGTGGCGCCGCGGCCCTTGAACAAAGTGGCCTCGGGCGGCGAACTGGCCCGGATCAGCCTGGCGATCTCGGTCATCGCTTCGAGCGCCACCGCGACGCCGACCCTCATTTTCGACGAGGTCGACGCCGGCATCGGCGGCGGTGTGGCCGAGGTGGTCGGCCGCCTGTTGCGCACCCTCGGCCGCGAGCGCCAGGTGCTCTGCGTGACCCATCTGCCCCAGGTCGCCGCACGCGGCGATCAGCATTACGCGGTGGCCAAGACCACCCACGACGGCAGCACCCGTTCGCAAGTCGAAGCCCTGGATGCGCCGCGTCGCATCGAAGAGGTCGCCCGCATGCTGGGCGGCGTCGACATCACCCCGACCACGCGCAAGGCCGCGCGCGAAATGCTGGCCGCCTGAATCCGCTTCGGAGACCTTCATGACGTTCAAACGTCTGCTTCTGATCCTCGTCGTCCTCGCCCTGCTGGTCGCGGCCTACTTCGCGGTGGTGCTGAACTGGAACTATTCGACCGGCGAGCGGGCTGGCTGGGTCCAGAAGCTCTCGCACAAAGGTTGGCTATGCAAGACCTGGGAAGGCGAGTTGTCCATGGTGTCGATGCCGGGCGCCACGCCCGAGAAGTTCGCCTTCACGGTCAAGGACGACGCCATCGCCGAACAAATCAACCGCGTGATGGGCAAACGCGTGTCCTTGCATTACGAAGAAAAAGTCGGCTTGCCGACCAGTTGCTTCGGCGAAACCCGTTATTACGTCGGCAGCGTGACCGTGGTCGAAGAAGTGCCGCTCGCGCCGGGCGTGGTGGTGCCGGTCCCGGCCGCGCCGCCTGGCGCGGCAACCCCTGGTGCGGGCAGCCAAGCCCCGCAGCCCGCCCACTGACGGATGGGCCCGATGCGCCGCAACGCGCTCATCGCCCTGGCCTACGCCTGCGCAGGCGGCCTGGCGTTGTTGCTGGCGATTCCACCCGGCTTTGCTTCACCGCTGTTCTTTCCGGCCGGCATCGCGGTCGCGACGGTGCTGCGGTTCGGGCCGCGGGTGCTGCCGGCGACATTCGCCGGCTCGCTGATCATCAACATCGCGCTCGGGCTGCAAGACCCGCACCGCTGGACCTCGACCGGCGCCCTCGCGATCCTGATGGTCGCGATCGGCGCCACCTTCCAAGCCTGGGTCGGTGCACGCCTGATCGCACGGACCGCATCGGACGACCTTGCGCTCGATTCGGGCGCGGCGATCACCCGCTTCATGCTGTTGGGCGGCCCGCTCAGTTGCCTCGTCAATGCGAGTTGGTCGACCCTGAGTCTGCATTTGTTCGGTTTGGTGCCGGCCGAACAGCTGTTGTTCACCTGGGCCAACTGGTGGATCGGCGACGCGGTCGGCGTCGCGATCGTCGCGCCGATCTGCCTGACCTTCATCGGCGAGCCGCGGTCCTTGTGGCGACCGCGCCGCCTCACGGTCGCGCTGCCCATCATCTGCATCACCCTGATCGCCAGCGTCGCGGTGCTGCGTGTGGGCAATTGGGAGCGCGAACGGGCGCTCACCAATTTCAAACTGGTTTCCGACGATCTGCACCATCGCATCGAGACCCGTCTGCATGAGCACCTGCTGGTGCTCCAGGCTTTGCGCGGCGTGTTCGTCGGCTCCGAAGACGTGACGCGGCGCGAATTCCGCCAGGTGGCCGACCCCTGGTTGCTGCGCTATCCGAGCATCCAGGCCATGGGCGTCTACACCCTGGTCGAACAAGCCGATCTGGCCGCTTTCGTCGCCGCGCGGCGCGATGAAGGCTTGTCCGATTTCGAGGTCTTCGATCGCGGCGAGGGCGGACAACGCCGCCCGGTCCGATCGGCCCCACGCTACGAGGTGCTGACCTACATCGAACCGCTCACCCGTAACCGCGCGGCGATCGGCCTGAGCGCGGACTCGATCGATCTGGTGCGACGCGCGATCGATCGCTCGGCATTGCTCGACGCGCCGGTCGTGACCAGGCCGTTCCGGCTGACCCAGGAGACCGGCCACCAACTCGGCGTCGTCGTGTATTGGCGTGTGTCGCAGCGAATGGGCGATCCGACCGCCGTGCATCCGCAGGAAACCCATCCCGCGTCCGAACTCAACACCGTCTTCGTCACGATGCGGCTCGACGATTTGCTGAACAACATCGTCCCGACCGATGCCCAGGCGAGCGTGTGCTTGATGAGCGGTTCGCAAGGTTCGTTGCGCCAGCGCTATGCCGGCCCGGCTGGTTGCGAACTCGCCAATTCCGGCGATGAGACGGTCGACGATCGACAGTTCCAGTTCGCGGACGACATCTGGACGGTCCGCGTCACCGCCTCGGCGCCCTTGCTCGCCTCGCAAGGGCGCTGGTCGGCCTGGTTTTTCGCCGCCTCCGGCATGCTCGCCGTGGGCTTGTTGTGCGCCTTCTTGCTGCTCGTGACCGGGCGCACCCTGCGGGTCGAGGAACTGGTGCGCCGGCGCACCGCCGAACTCGAACGCGAGATCGCGGAACACCGCAAGACCGAGACCGCGTTGCGCAACAGCCATGAACTGGTGCGCAGCATCATCGATGCCGCGTCGGTCGGACTGACCTATTGCGCGCCCGATGGCCGGTTCATGCATGTGAACCAGCGGTTCTGCGACATCACCGGCTACACCCCGGAACAACTCAATGCGCTGACCTTCGAACAAATCACCCATCCCGACGATGTCGAGAAAGACAAAGCGCTCTACGACCGGCTGATCGCCGGCGAGATCGAGCATTACGACATCGACAAGCGCTACGTCAAGCCGGAGGGCGCGCCGGTCTGGGTGCACACCATGATCAGTCTCAACCGCGACCCGGGCGGCGAGATGCAAAGCTCGATCGCGGTGGTCGAAGACATTTCCGAGCGCTACCGCTTGCGCGAAGCCGAGCGCGCGCGCGAGATGGCCGAAGCGGCCAACCTGGCGAAAAGCGAATTCCTGTCGCGCATGAGCCATGAATTGCGCACGCCGCTGAACGCCATGCTCGGCTTCGCGCAATTGCTCGCGGCCGACGTGACGCAGCCGCTCACGCCGAACCAGCTCGACCGGGTCGACCGGGTACAGCGCGCCGGCTGGCATCTGCTCGAAATGATCAATGAAGTGCTGGATCTATCGCGTATCGAGGCCGGGGCGGTGCGCTTGTCCTTGCAGCCGGTGGACCTGGTGCCGATGCTCGACGAATGCGCGACCATGCTGGCGCCGCAGCGCGAGCAGCGCGGACTGCGCCAGCAAACGATGATCGAACCCGGCACCCCGCGCGTGATGGCCGATCCGACCCGGCTGCGCCAAGTGCTCACCAATCTGTTCAGCAACGCCCTCAAGTACAACCGGCCCGGCGGATCGATCTCCATCCGGGCCCATACGATCGCCGACGATCAGGTCGAACTCGAGATCGACGACACCGGCATCGGCATGACGCCCGAACAAGTCGCGCAATTGTTCCAGCCGTTCAACCGGCTTGGCCGCGACACCTCGGGCGAAGAAGGCACCGGGATCGGACTGGTCATCACCAAGCGGCTGGTCGAGTTGATGCAGGGCGAATTGAGCGTCTTCAGCCGCGCCGGCCAGGGCACGCGCTGCATCGTGCGGCTGCCGATCGCGCATATGCCGGCCGACATGCCCGCCACCAGCACCCAGCCGCGCGTGGCGCCCGCCGTGTACGGACCGCGGCGCGTGCTCTATATCGAAGACAACCCGGTCAACGCCGAAGTGATGCGCAGCCTGATGGATCTGCGCCCGCAAATCGAATTGATCGTGGCCGAAACCGCGGCCGAAGGGCTCGAAGTCTTGCGCCAGACCGGATGCGATCTGCTGTTGCTCGACATGAACCTGCCCGATGCCCACGGGCTCGACGTGCTCAAGGAAGTCCGCGAAACGCCCCAGACCGCGCACCTGCCGGTCCTCGTGGTCTCGGCCGATGCGCTCGAAGCCCAGATCCAGCGCGCGATGCAAGCCGGCGCCGACGGCTACGTCACCAAGCCGTTCAGCATGCAAGCCGCCCTCGAATGCATCGATGAAATGCTCGCGCGCGGCGACGCCTCGCGCAAAGCCTGAGCCCGCCGACCATGAAAAAAGCCTGCGCTCGCGCGCAGGCTTTCGGGTTCGTTGGTGGGCGGTACTGGGATCGAACCAGTGACCCCTGCCGTGTGAAGGCAGTGCTCTACCGCTGAGCTAACCGCCCAACGCCGCGCATTATATAGGATCGGCGGCCGAGTTCGCGATCCGCCAGATCGGCGTGCCCTTGCACTCCTTGGCGATGTCGTCGAGCACCCGTTCGTGCGCGGCCAAGTCGCCTTCATCGGCACGCAGCACCACCAGATCGAGCCCCGAAAAATCGGCGCGCGCGGCCGCCGCACCGCTCGCCTGTTCGAGGTCGATGACCAGACTGTCCTGCCCGCGCGTCATGGCCAGATAGACCTCGGCCAGCAATTCCGCGTCGAGCAAGGCGCCGTGCAGGGTGCGGTGCGCATTGGAGATTCCGTAGCGCTCGCACAACGCGTCGAGGTTGTGCCGTTTGCCGGGATTGAGCTGCTTGCTCATTTCGAGGGTATCGGTCACGCGCGCGCAATGCCGGCTGAATTTCGGGCGGCCGATGCGCGTAAGTTCTTCATCGAGAAAGCCGACGTCGAAGCTCGCGTTGTGGATCACGACATCGGCGCCGGCGACGAAAGCGAGCAATTCGTCGGCGATGGCGGCGAACTTGGGCTTATCGGCCAGGAATTCGTCGGTGATGCCGTGGATCTTCAAGGCTTCGGGATCGCTCGACCGTTCGGGATTGACGTATTGATGCAGCCGGCGTCCGGTCAGGCGGCGAGCGACGATTTCGACACAGCCGATCTCGATGATGCGGTCCCCGGCGCGCGCATTGAGGCCGGTGGTTTCGGTGTCGAGCACGATTTGGCGCATGGATGTTCTTTCGGAAAATGCGGTTCGGCCTCAGCCCCGCGCCGGTGCGGGGGCCGGCTCGGCGCCGGGCGCCTGCGGCAACGGTTCATCGGGCACATGGCGCCGGGCCAGATACGAATACACGGTCGGAATCACGAACAAAGTCAGCAAGGTGCCGACGCTCAGGCCGCCGACGATGACCCAGCCGATTTGCTGCCGGGTCTCGGCGCCGGCACCATGCGCGAAGGCGAGCGGCACGGCGCCGAACACCATGGCGAAGGTCGTCATCAGGATCGGGCGCAGCCGCAATTCGCTGGCCTCGACCACCGCGTCGTGCACCGACTTGCCGGCAAGCTGCAACTGGTTGGCGAATTCGACGATCAGGATGCCGTTCTTGGTGATCAGACCGATCAAGGTCACGAGGCCGATCTGCGAATACACATTGAGCGAGGCCCCGGCCAGCAGCAAAGCGCCCAAGGCGCCCGCCATGCCCAAAGGCACGGTCAGCATGATGATGAACGGGTCTTTGAAACTCTCGAACTGGGCCGACAACACCAAGTAGATGAAGGCCAGCGCCAACACGAAAGTCAGCGCCAGGCTGGAACTCGAATCGCGGAATTCGCGCGACTGCCCGTTGAGGTCATAGGCATAGCCGGTCTTGAAATGCTGGTCGGCGGTCTGCTGCATGAATTGCAGCGCCTCGCCCAGGGTGTAGCCCGGCGCCAGATTGGAGCGGATCGTCACCGCGCGCCGCTGGCCGAAATGATTGAGTTCACGCGGGGCGATGCCCTCGCCGACCCGCACCAGCGACGACAGCGGAATCATCTGGTCGCCACGCCCGCGCACGAACAGATTGCTGATGTCGTCGGGCGCGGCGCGCAAATCCTTCGCCACCTGCACCACGACATCGTATTGCTCGCCGTCGCGCTTGAAGCGCGTGACCTGCCGCCCGCCGAGCATGGTTTCGAGCGTGCGGCCGACCGTGTCGATCTGGACATTGGCATCGGCCGCCTTGTCGCGATCGACCACGACCCGCAATTCGGGCCGATTCAGGCGCAGATCGGTGTCGGGCGCCTGAAAGCCCGGGTTCTTCGCCATATCGGCCAACATGGCCGACACGACCTGCTGCATTTCCTCATAGGGCGCCGACGAGATCACGACGAAATTGACCGGCTGTTCGCGCGGGCTCTGGCCAAGCGAAGGCGGCACCACCGGCACCGCCAGCACGCCCGGAATCTGCGCGAACCGCGGGGCGACCCGCTTGACGATGTCGGTCACATGCGCCTCGCGTTCCGCCCATGGCACCAGCCGAAAGAACGAGATGCCCTGGTTGACTTGCGGGGTACCGGCGATCACGAACCGTCGATCGACTTCAGGCACCGACTCGAAGATGCGCTCCATCTCGCGCCCGTAGCGCAAGGTGTAATCGATCGAGGCGCCTTCCGGCCCGTTGAAGATCGCGAGCACCGTGCCGCGGTCTTCGACCGGCGAGAGTTCGCGCTTGAGATTGGCGAGGAAGACCCAGACCAGCACGATGGTCAGCCCCATCGCCATGAGCACGATCCAGCGGCGTGCGAGCGTCCAATGCAGCGCGCGCGCATAGCCGCGGCCCACCCGTTCGATGAAGCCTTCGATCGCGTTGTAGATCCGGCCGTGCGACGGCTGGTGCTTGAGCAGACGCGAACACATCATCGGCGACAGCGTCAGCGCGACGAACCCCGACACCAGCACCGCGCCGGCCAGCGTCAGCGCGAACTCGACGAACAACTTGCCGGTGCGACCGGTCGAGAAGGCGACCGGCGCATAGACCGCGACCAGGGTCAAAGTCATCGCCACCACGGCGAAGCTGATTTCCTTCATGCCGAGGAAAGCGGCGTCGCGCGGCTTCATGCCGCCCTCGATGTGCCGATAGATGTTTTCGAGCACCACGATCGCATCGTCGACCACCAGCCCGATCGCGAGCACCAGGGCGAGCAAGGTCAGGGTATTGATCGAAAAGCCGAGCGCATACATGAGCGCGCAAGCGCCGACCAACGACACCGGAATCGTCACCAGCGGCACGATCGCGGCGCGCAGATTGCGCAGGAAAAACAAAATCACGAGCGCCACCAGCACCACGGCTTCGAAGATCGTCGAATAGACGTTCTTGATCGCCTGGTCGATGAAGACGGTCTGGTCGTTCGCGACCCGCACCTGCATGCCGTCGGGCAAGTCCTTCTGGACCCGCGGCAGTTCGACTTGCAAGGCGCGCGCGATGTCGAGCGGATTCGCGGTCGATTGCTTGACGATGCCCAGCGACACCGAGGGCATGCCGTTGAAGCGCACGAAGGAGCGTTCGTCGCGCGCCGCGATCGCGACCTGCGCGACATCGCCGACGCGCACATTGCTGCCGCCCACATTGCGCACGATGATGTCGCGGAATTCCTGATCGGTCTGCAGATCGGTCTTGGAAACCACATTGAATTCGCGCTGCCGGCTCTCGATGCGCCCGGCCGGAATCTCGACGTTCTGGCGCCGGATCGCGTCTTCGACATCCTGGGTGGTGAGTCCGAACGACGCGAGCCGGTCGCGGTCGAGATCGACGCGCATCGCGTATTGGCGCTCGCCGCGGATCTGCACATCGGCCACGCCCGGCAAGGTCTGTAGCCGCGGCTTGACCACCCGGTTCGCATAGTCCGAGATTTCGAGCGCCGAGACGGTATCGCTCGTGAACGCAAGCCAGATGATCGGATTGGCGTCGGCCTCGACCTTGGCGATGACCGGCTCGTCGATGTCGTCGGGCAGCCGCGAACGCACCCGCGACACGCGATCGCGCACATCGGCCGCCGCACCGTCGACATCGCGGGTGAGCTTGAACCGCACCGTGACCTGGCTCGATTCGTTGCGCGAGGTCGAAGTCAGGGTCTCGATGCCTTCGATCCCCGCGAGCGAATCTTCGAGCGGCTTGGTGACCTGGCTTTCGATGATCTCGGCCGACGCGCCGCGGTACGCGGTGCTCACATTGACCACCGGCTCGTCGATCTTGGGGTATTCGCGCACCGTCAAACGCGTGTACGACACCGCGCCGATCAGCGTCACGACCAACGACAGCACGGTCGCGAAGACCGGCCGGCGGATGCACAGATCGGACAGACTCACGAAGCCGCTCCGCCGCGCACTTGCACCGGCGTCGAATCGCCGCGCAACTTGATCTGCCCGGCGGTCACCACCCGGTCGCCAGCCGCGAGGCCGCGCAGCACTTCGACCGCCGCGTCGCGCCGCAGCCCGAGTTCGACCTCGGTGCGCACGGCGCGGGTCTGATCGCCGCTGCCCACCACCCGATAGACGTAATTGCGGCTGCCGCCCGCGCCCGGCGCCTGGCCCGGCACGATGGCTTCTTCCGGCACCGTCAGCGCCTGCGGTCGTTGCTCGAAGATCAGCCGCACGCGCACGAACATGCCCGGCCGCAAGGCGCCGTCGGCATTCGCCACGCGCGCGCGCACCAGCACGCTGCGCGCGTTCGCATCGACTTTCGGATCGACGAAATCGACCCGCGCGCCGAAGCGCCGCGCGGCCAGCGCGTCGCTTTCAAGCTCGATGCGTTGCCCCGCCTTGAGCTGGGCCAGATAGCGCTCGGGCACCCGGAACTCCGTCTTGACGGTCGCGGTGTCTTGGATCGGCACCAGGTCCTGGCCTTCCTTGACGTAATCGCCGATCGCGATCTGCCGCACGCCGATCACCCCGTCGAACGGCGCCCGGATCACCGATTTCGCCAGCTTGGTCTGCGCCAACACCTTGGCCGCGTCCTGCACTTTGAGCGCCGACGCGGCCTGATCCTGCGCGCTTTCCGAAACGAAGCGTTGCTGGGCCAGATCGCGCGTGCGTTCGAAGTTGGAACGCGCGAGCGCAAGTTGCGCTTCGGCCTGGGCCAGTTCGGCGCGTGGCACCGAATCGTCGAGTTCGATCAAGGCATCGCCGCGCCGCACGCGCTGGCCTTCGGCGAAACGGATTTGCGCCACCCGGCCGCTGATTTCCGGACGCAGGATCACCGCTTCGTTCGCGAGCACCGAGCCGACCGCCAGCGCATCGTCGGTCAGATTCGTCGTCGCGACCGCCGCCGCCTCGACCACCACCGGCCCGCCCGGCGCCGCGCGTTGATCGCCGGCGCCCGGATTGGCCGCCGCGGCCTTGCCGACGCCGCCCTGTGCTTGCGCCGGCGCACCGGCCGCATCGATCGACACCGCCGGACTGCCGCGATGCTGCATCCAATAGGCAAGCCCGGCCAGCGCCACCAAGCCCGCGCCCGCCACGCTCCAGACCAAGGTCTTGTTCTTCATCGCCAGTCTGCCGCTTTCAAGAACGGGCCCGGTTCAACGCGTCGCGCCCAACGCGGCCACGCCCTTGTTCGCCAGGGCATCGGCGCGTTCGTTGCCCGGATGTCCGGCATGGCCTTTGACCCAATGCCAGCGGATCTGATGCCCTTGCGCGAGCGTATCGAGCACGCGCCACAAGTCTTCGTTCTTGACCGGCTCGCGCGCCGCGGTGCGCCAACCGCGCGCCTTCCAATTGCGCAACCATTCATTGATGCCTTTGTTCACGTATTGCGAATCGGTATAGAGATCGATGACGCACGGCCGCTTGAGTGCTTTCAGAGCTTCGATCACCGCGGTCAGTTCCATCCGGTTGTTGGTCGTCTGCGCAGCGCCGCCGAACAACTCGCGTTCGGCCACGCCCTTGTCGGTCTGCGCGCGCATCAGCACGCCCCAGCCGCCGGGGCCTGGGTTACCTTTGCAGGCGCCATCGGCATAGATTTCGATAGTCTCGGTCATGCACTTTTCCGTGTTGTTTCTGCGGGGGTGCCGCGCCTGGCGGCCGGCGCCAGACTGGCCGCCCGTTGACTGCGGGTTTTCCAGGCCGGCCCGATCAGGCGCATGCCGCGCACCCGTTTGACCGCCTGCAACAAATAGACGGCGCCGAGCACCGGCCACCAGCGATCGCCCGCCGCGTCGAGGAACCGGGTGCGGTCGAGCCAGGGCTGGGCACGGCAGGCGGGCCGATAACAGCCGAACTTGCCGCCCTCGACCTCGAAGTCGAGCAGCTTGAGCCAATCCTTGACGCGCGGCAGGCTGATGAATTGCCCGGCGCGCGGCAGAAAGGGCCGACCCAGACTGCGGCCCGCGAACTGGCGCGCGCCCCACAGCGAATAGGGGTTGAAGCAACTGACGATCAGCTTGCCTTCGGGCACCAGCACGCGCTCGGCCTCGCGCAACAGGTGATGCGGATCGGACGACAGTTCGAGCGCATGCGGCAGCACGATCAGATCGATGCTCTGGGTCGCGAACGGCAGGTCTTCGAATTGCGCCACCACGACCTGCGCGGTCGGCGGCGGCGCCTGGTCCGCACCGTCGGGCGTCATCCATTCGACCGCGCGCACCCGCAAGGGCATGCGATTCGCGCGCAAGGCATCGAGTTGCGAAAAACCGAGTTGCAAGGCGTGAAAGCCGAAGATGTCGGAGACGCGCTCATCGAATTGCGCTTGCTCCCAGGCCAGCACATACCGGCCGGCCGGCGAGTCGAACCAGCGTTCCAGGTCGCCATCCGCTCGCGGCGCATCGGCCCGGACGCTTGACGCATCGGTCGCGCCGGCGGTTTGATGGTCGTCCTTCGGACGCAACGGATCGCCAAGGTTCATGGGCGTGGTCCGCCGGTCGCGAAAAGGTTCAAGGAGAGATTCATGTTCGAGGTCGTCGCGCTGCCAGCCTTCTCCGACAATTATCTATGGCTGTTGTTCAGCGCCGCGCATGCGGTGGTGGTCGATCCGGGCGATGCGCAAGTGGTCGAACGCGCGTTGGCCGAACGCGCGCTCACGCTCGACGGCATTCTACTCACCCATCACCATGACGATCATAGCGGCGGCGCGGCGGCGCTCGCGCGCCTCCATGGCTGCCCGGTCTTCGGGCCGCGCCGCCCCGACTTGCCGGTGGTGACGCATCCGGTCACCGAGGGCGATCGGGTGGCCCTGCTCGGGACCGTCTTCCAGGTCATGCTGGTGCCCGGCCATACCCGCGACCATCTCGCCTACCATTGCGCCGAAGCCGGGCGCGTGTTCTGCGGCGATACCTTGTTCGCCGGCGGCTGTGGGCGATTGTTCGAAGGCAGCCCGGCGCAGATGCATGCGTCCTTGAGCCGGCTCGCCGACCTGCCCGCCGCCACCCGGGCGCACGGCGCCCATGAATACACGGTGTCCAATCTGCGCTTTGCCCAAACCCTGGCGCCCGAGGACCCGGGCATCGCAAGCGCGCTCGCGTCCGCGATCGCCGAACGCGCGGCTGGCCGGCCGACCCTGCCCACCACCATCGCGCACGAGCGCGCCAGCAACCCCTTCCTGCGGTGTGCCGAAGACCTGTTCGCGGCCCGGGCGCACGCTTTGCTGGGTGATCGCGAGATCGCCGCCGCGCTCGCCGCCTGGCCCGCCTACACCGGTGCCACCCGGGTGTTTGCCGTCTTGCGTGCGGCCAAAGACCGGTTTCGCGGGTGAAACCACCTCAATTCCGAGCACTGCCACTGAAAAAGACCCTGCTGCCCGACATGGGCCTTTGTTAAACTGTGCGCTTTGCCGCACCGGGTCCGAGACCGCCGAATCGATGACGTCCTATCGCTCGTATCGCCTGCTGGCGCTCACCATCGCCGTCCTTGCCGCTTCGTTCCATGCGAATGTGCAGGCTGAACCGCGGGGTGCAGACCTCACCGTCACCAACGCTTCGTCGACCGGTTCGGCGGCACTCAAGGCGCCATCGATCGGCGCGGCCATGAGCACGACGGACGGTGCCGTTGCCAGCCTCGCCGCAGCCGACGCCGCCCAATCGGGCGCCGCGGCGCTGAGCCTGCGGGCCGCCACCGTGACGGCCGGTGCCGCACCTGCCGCCGCCGAGGCGAAGGCGACGCCCGCCGCGGCCGAAGCCGGTTCCGCATTGGCCTTGCAGCCCGCCATGGTATTGGCGCCCGCGCAAGCACAGCCGGCCGCCCCGCAAATCCAGCCGTTGTCGCCCGAGGCGATTCTGAACGGCGCGCTGTCGCAAACGCCCGAGGCCGCCGAAGACGAGCCGAAAGATCTTTGGGAACGTATCCGCCGCGGGTTCCGGATTCCCGAGTTGTCGGGTCCGCTGGTCGAGCGCACGGAAAAGTATTACGCGAGCAAGCCCGATTACGTGGGCCGCATGACCGAACGCGCGAGCCGTTACCTCTATCACATCGTCGAAGAGATCGAGCGGCGCAACATGCCGACCGAGATCGCCTTGCTGCCGTTCATCGAATCGGCCTTCAATCCGCAGGCGATGTCCAAGGCCAAGGCGTCGGGCATGTGGCAGTTCATTCCCGGCACCGGGAAGGTCTACGGGCTCAAACAGAACATGTTCCTCGACGAGCGCCGCGACGTGCTCGAATCGACGCGCGCCGCGCTCGATTACCTGAGCCGGCTGCACGACATGTTCGGCGACTGGCATCTGGCGCTGGCCGCGTACAACTGGGGCGAAGGCGCGGTGCAACGCGCCATCGCCAAGAATCAGAAAAAGGGCAAGCCGACCGATTACGAGTCGCTCAAGATGCCGGGCGAAACCCGGCTTTATGTGCCCAAGCTGCAAGCGGTCAAGAACATCATCGCCAATCCTTCGCAATTCAACCTCGCCTTGCCGCCGGTGGAGAACGAGGAGTACTTCACCACCATCACCAAGAATCGCGACATCGATGTCGAAACCGCGGCCCGCTTCGCCGGCATGTCGGTCGAAGAATTCCGGGCGCTCAATCCTTCGTTCAACAAGCCGGTGATCGTCGGCGCCACCATGCCGCAACTGGTGCTGCCCAAAGACCGCGCCGAACAATTCCTCGCCAACCTCGATTTCACCCAGGGCTCGCTGTCTTCCTACACCACCTATCGCGTCGAATCCAAAGACACGATGGAATCGATCGCCGAACGGTTCCGGACCACGCCGACCGAATTGCGCGACCTCAACGGCATTCCGACCGGCGCACGGCTGCGCTCGGGGGCGACCGTACTGGTCCCCAAACTACCCGGCATCGAAGGCGACATTCCGGCCGACGTGGTCGAAAACGCCGCGCTGCTGTACGAACCCACCCGCACCGTCAAGCGCGTCGCGGTGAAAGTGCGCAAGGGCGAGTCGATGGCGGGTCTGGCCAAGCGCCAGCGCGTGAGCGTCGCCCAGATCGCGCAATGGAACGGTTTCAACAAGACCGCGCGGCTGCAGGCCGGCCAAACGGTCTTCATCGAGCGCGTGGTGGCCCAGGGCACGCCCAAGCGGACCGCCTCGACGCGCAAGCACAGCACCCGCAGCAGCAAGCAGGCGTCCGCGGGACGCCCCGGGCGCGCCGTGGCGCGGCGCTGATGCGCTCGCGCCGGGGCCAGTGCCGTCGTCTGCCGGCCCACGGGCCGCGCCGCGCACCGGCGGCGAGGGTATGAAGCCCAGCCTCCTGATCGTCACGCCGACACTCGAATCCGCCAACGATGGCAATTGGCGGACCGCGCGCCGCTGGGCCGGCATTCTGACGCCACGTTTCGAGGTCGAGATCGCCGACGGCTGGTACGGCAGTTCCCCCGACGTGCTGATCGCCCTGCACGCGCGCCGCAGCGCCGAGGCGATCGAGTCGTTCGCGGCCGCCTATCCCGACCGGGCCATCATCGTCGTGCTGACCGGCACCGATGTCTATCGCGACATCCATCGCGACCGCGCCGCCGCCCGCGTGCTCGAACTGGCCCGGCGCATCGTCGTCATGCAACCGCAGGCGCGCTTCGAGATCGCGCCATGGCTGCGCCACAAGGTCGAGGTCATCTATCAATCGGCGCCGTTCGCGGCGCGCCATGAACCGCGCCGCGACGCCTTCGAGATCGTCAGCGTCGGACATCTGCGCAACGAGAAAGACCCGTTGATCCTGATGCGCGCCGCGCGGCAATTGCCCGATGCTTCGGCGATCCGGATCGTGCAGATCGGGCGCGCGCTCGATCCCGCGCTCGAACGCGAGGCGCTCGCCGCGCATTCCTTGCATTACACCTGGATCGGCGAACTGTCCCATCATGCGACCCGCGAAATGATCCGGCGCGCCCGCGCCCTGGTGGTCACGAGCCGGATCGAAGGCGGCGCCAATGTGATCGTCGAGGCCGTGATGAGCGACATCCGCGTGATCGCCAGCCGGATCTCGGGCAACCTCGGCATGCTGGGCCTCGACTACGCCGGGTATTACACGCCCGGCGATACGCGCGATCTGGTGCGCTTGTTGTTGCGGCTCGAACGCGAACGCGCGTTGCGCCAGCAACTCAAGACCCAGTGCCATGCGCGCCGGCCCTTGTTCGAGCCCGAGCGCGAACACGATGGCGTGCTCCATCTGCTCGACACCGCGATGCGCACGTCGATGGCGGCGCGGACCGACGCTATCGCCTAAACGCGGTAGCGATCGTTAAGCACTCGCTTAACTCGAACAAAGCCCTTACGAAATCGTCGTAATACATGCATTTTCATTGAATAGCGTGCAATGATCGGCGAGGCGTCGTGCGCCGCACGTCGGGCCGGCGCGAACGACGCCTCGCTACGCACCTAAGATGCGGGCTTCGCGGAACATCGTGCCTATGCCGATCATTCTTTCCTTGTCGGAACGCATTCACACCGCTGCGCGGCAATTGCAGTCGCATGCCGAATTCTGGTCATTGCGCGTCGTGAGCCGGCGCGACACCGAACTGGGCGTGCGTTCGGGCGTGGCGGAACCGCCGCGCATCGGAGCCGACACCGGCGCGATGCTGACCGTGGTCGACCGCGGCGGCATCGGCTACTCGGCCACCGCCGACCTCACCACCACCGGTCTACAACGCGCGCTCGATCGCGCGCGCGCCTGGGCCGTGGCCAGCGCGGCGCATGGCGTGGCCCATTTCGTCGCCCCCGCGCATGCCGACGAACACGGCGAATTCGCCTCGCCGAACATCGATCAGGCCTTGCCCGACGCGCGCAGCCTCATCGATCTCTTGATGACCGAAGACGCTGCCGCCGCGCGCGACGCGCGCATCGTCGACCGCAGCGCCAGCCTGCAATGGTCGGAAGTGGAGCAATACTGGATCACCAGCCATGGCGCGCGGGTGCTGCAACGCCATCGGTATGTCCGCCCGAACCTGTGCGTGACCGCCTACGCCGACGGGCGCACCCAGACCCGCAGCCTGGGCGGCCAATACAACGGGTATTGCCGCCAGGGCGGGCTCGAAGCGATCGCGGCCTCGGGGCTGGTCGGCAGCGGCGCGCGCATCGCCGACGAAGCCCTGCAGTTGCTGCATGCCCCCAACTGCCCGACCGAACGCATGGATCTGCTCGCCATGCCCGACCAGATGGTGCTGCAAATCCATGAATCGATCGGGCATCCGCTCGAACTCGACCGCATCCTCGGCGACGAACGCAATTTCGCCGGTACCAGTTTCGTCACGCCCGAGATGTTCGGCAGCTACCGGTACGGCTCTGAACTCCTCAATGTGAGTTTCGATCCGACCCGGCCCGAGCAATACGCGTCCTATGCCTATGACGATGACGGACAACCGGCGCGCAAGGCGTTGTTGATCGAGCGCGGCATACTCCAGCGCCCTTTGGGCAGCGCCGCGTCGGCGCATCGTGCCGCCCAGACCGGCTTCGCGGTCGAACCGGTCGCGAATGCGCGCGCCGCCGGCTGGCAGCGCCCGCCGATCGACCGCATGGCCAACCTCAACATCGAGCCGGGCACCAGCACGCTCGACGCGATGATCGCCCGCACCGAGCGCGGCCTGCTCGTGCGCACCAACGTCAGTTGGTCGATCGACGACATGCGCAACAAATTCCAGTTCGGCTGCGAATGGGGCCAACTCATCGAGAACGGGCGCCTGACCACGGTCGTGCGCAATCCGAACTACCGCGGCCGATCGGCCGCGTTCTGGCGCAGCCTGGCCGCGGTCGGCGACCCGAGCACCTTCGAAGTGCTGGGCACGCCGTATTGCGGCAAAGGTGAGCCGGGCCAGACGGTGCAGGTCGGCCATGCGACGCCGGCCTGCCTGTTCACCGGGATCGATGTCTTCGGCGCTGCCGCCTGAACCATGAGCGCTTCCACCTCGCATCCGACCGCCACGCTGCAAGCCCATTTCGACCGCCTGGTCGGCGCCCTGCCCGATCATTGCGCGGCCGGGCTGGGCTGGACCTTATCGTTGCAGGCCGAGTCCTCCGACTTCGTGCGCTTCAACCATGCGGCGATCCGGCAGGCCGGGCATCTCGATCTGGCCCAGGTCACCTTGCGCCTGATCGACGGCCAACGGCATGCGGCGCGCACCATGACGCTGACCGGCCGCATCGACGACGACCTCGATCTGTTGCGCGGCGCCAGCGACGAACTCGGCGCGCTGCTGCCGACCTTGCCTGAAGACCCGTTCTTGCAAGTCAATGCGCAGGCCCAGACCTCGTTGCGCCGTGAATGCGCCGTCCGCGCCGACGGTCCGGCGATCGCGCGCGACATCGTCAGTCTGGCCCATGGCCATGATCTGGTCGGCCTGCTGAGCGCCGGCCCCATGCTGTCGGGCTGCGCGAATCATCATGGCGTGCACCATTGGCATGAAGTCGAAAGCGTGGCCTTCGACTTCAGCCTGCATCGCGAAGGCAACCGCGCCGTCAAGGCGATGGTCGCGGGCCGGAACTGGTCGGCCGACGCCTTTGACCGCGCCCTTGCCGGCGCGCGGCAACAATTGAGCGTCTTCGACCGCCCGATGCGCAAAGTCGATCCGGGCCGGTATCGGGTCTTCCTCGCGCCGGCCGCGATGCGCAGCCTGCTCGACCTCATCCAATGGGGCGGCTTTTCAGCCAAGGAACAGGCCACCAAGCGCAGCAGCCTGCAGCGCCTGGTCGATGGGCAGGCGCAGCTCCATCCCAGCTTCAACCTGACCGACGATCTGGCCACCGGTTATGCGCCGGCCTTCGACAGCCTGGGCCATGCGCGCGCGATGCAATTGCCGCTCATCCGGCAAGGGCGGCATGCCCAAGCCATCGTCAGCGCGCGCACCGCGGCCGAATACGGCTACGCGCCCACCGGCGCCGATGACGAACACGCGATGGCGCTGGTGCTCGATGCCGGCGACCTCGCCACGGCCGACGCGACCCGCGCCCTCGGCGACGGCCTGTATCTGAACAACCTCTGGTATCTGAACTATTCCGACCGCGCGAACGCGCGCATCACGGGCATGACGCGGTTCGCCACGCTCTGGGTCGAAAATGGCGTGCCGATCGCGCCCTGCGAACCGATGCGCTTCGATGCGAGCCTGTTCGATCTGTTCGGCGCGGAACTCGAAGCGCTCACGCGCGAACGCGAATTGATCGTCGATACCTCGAATTACGGCTTCCGATCGAGCGAGACCGTGCTGACGCCCGGCGCCCTGATCGCCGCGATGGACTTCACGCTATGAACCCGGCGGCGCCGCGTCAGGCGACCGCGCGTTCCTGCAGCACCGCCAAACAGGCATCGACCACCACCGGGTCGTAACGTCCGGCGCGGCCGTTGACCAATTCGCCGACCGCGGCCTCATAGGCCAGCGCGGGCTTGTGCCACCGGCGCGCAGTGATGGCATCGACCACATCGGCCACCGCGACGATGCGCGATTCGAACAGGATCGCATCGCCCGATGCGCCGCTCGGATAACCCGATCCGTCGAGCCGTTCGTGATGCTGCAACGCGATCAACGCCACCTTGATCGGCGCGCCCGCCTGGCTCAACAGATCGAACCCGGCCGACACATGCCGCTCCATCAATTCCCATTCCTGGTCGAGCAGGCTCATGCCCTTGGCGAGCAGGGCATTCGGCACCGCGATCTTGCCGATGTCGTGCACCAGCGCGGCACGCCCGATCATCGCGATCTCGGCGGCACTCATGCCGAGCCGGCGCGCGATGGCACGCGAAAGACGTGCCACACGGACTTCATGGGCACGGGTCGAACGATCTTCCAATTTGGTCAGCGGCAGGGCGTGCGTCATGGCAAAACTCGTCTGGGTTGTACGCTTGGGCAGGGTGCATGACCCCTCATGCGTATGGATATCGACAGACCGAAGGCGAACCCCTGTCGGCAATCTTCGCGCCGCACTGTAGGAAAATGGCCCACACCCTCCACCCACCGCGCCCACGCCCGACCGCCATGCCCAATTCAGCCGCTCCCGCCGCGCCGCCCTTGAATGCCCCAGCGCCGGAGGACCCGCCACCCGCGGCGCCGCGCAAGCTGTCGGCGCTCGCGGCGCTCGGTCCCTTCCTACGCCCCTACCGCTGGCGCATCGCGCTGGCCTTCGTGCTTCTGTGCCTGGGCGCGGGCACCCTGCTCGTGGTGCCGCTCGCGTTCCGTGACCTGATCGACCAAGGCTTCATCAAGAACACCGTCGATAGCGCCACCCAAGGCACGGGCGGCATCCACGGGCATTTCCTGTTCCTGTTCGCGCTCGCGGTGTTCTGGGCCGCGGCGGTCGCGGCACGCTTTTACATGGTGAGCTGGCTCGGCGAACGCGTGACCGCCGATCTGCGCAGCGCGGTCTATGCGCGGGTGCTGCGCCAATCGCCGCAATTCTTCGAGACCTTGCAGACCGGCGAAGTGCTGTCGCGCCTGACCGCCGACACGACCCTGGTGCAAACGGTGGTCGGCTCCTCGATCTCGATGGGCCTGCGCTCGGCCTTCCAGTTCGCGGGCGGCATGGTCATGCTCGCGGTGACGAGCTTCAAGCTGTTCGCGGTCAACATCGGTCTGTTGCTGATCGTGGTCGCGCCCATCCTGCTGATCGGGCGCCGGGTGCGCAAACTGTCGCGCGAATCGCAAGACCGCATCGCCGATGCCTCGGCGCTCGCGGGCGAGGTGCTGAACGCCGCGAGCACGGTGCAGGCCTATACCCAGGAAGCGCGCGAATCGGCGCGCTTCGCCGACGCGGTCGAACGCGGCTTCGGCTCGGCGATGCAGCGCACCCGGGTCCGTTCGCTGCTGACCGCGCTCATCATCTCGGGCGTGTTCGGCGCGATCGTCTTCGTGCTCTGGCTCGGCGCGCGCGCCGTGGTCGCGGGCGAAATGACCGGCGGCCAACTCGCGTCCTTCGTGCTCTATGCGGGCATCGTCGCGGGCTCGGTCGGCGTGATCGCCGAAGTCTGGGGCGACATGCAACGCGCGGCCGGGGCGACCGAACGCCTGATGGAACTGTTGCATGCGCATACGCCGATCGCCTCGCCCGCGGCGCCCGCGGTCTTGCCGGCGCCGGCCCAGGCCGAGATCCGCTTCGAAGACGTGCGTTTCCATTACCCCTCGCGGCCCCAGACCCCGGCGCTCGACGGCTATACGCTCACCGTGGCGCCGGGCGAAACCGTGGCCTTGGTCGGCCCGTCGGGCGCCGGCAAGACCACGGTGTTCCAGCTTTTGCAGCGCTTTTACGATGTGGAATCGGGCGCCGTGCGTTTCAACGGCGCCGACCTGCGCAGCCTGCGCCTGGAAGACCTGCGCGCGCGCATCGCGGTCGTGCCCCAGGACCCGGTGATCTTTTCGGCCGACGCGATGGAGAACATCCGCTACGGCCGGCCCGAGGCGAGCGACGACGAGGTGGTGGCCGCGGCCCAGGCCGCCCTCGCCCACGAGTTCATCCTCAAATTGCACGACGGCGAACACACCGGCTATCGCACCTTTCTCGGCGAACGCGGGGTGCGGCTGTCGGGCGGCCAGCGGCAGCGCATCGTGATCGCGCGCGCCATTCTCAAGAATGCGCCGTTGTTGTTGCTCGACGAAGCGACCTCGGCCCTCGATGCCGAAAGCGAGCAATTGGTCCAGCAAGGGCTGGAAGCCGCGATGGCGGGCCGGACCACCCTGGTGATCGCGCACCGGCTGGCGACCGTCCAACGGGCCGACCGCCTGGTGGTCATGGAGCATGGCCGCATCGTGGAAGTGGGCAGTCCGGCGCAATTGCGGCAATCGGGCGGTTTGTACGCGCGCCTAGCCGAACTTCAGCTGACTGCATAGCTGGAAAAAGCGGGGTGTCTCGCCCCTGCCGCAACGCAACAAACGCTACCGATCCCCGTTAAAGTGCGCGGTGCGAGTGCGCAGGCCTGCGCTTCATGCCCTGCGCATCTTCTTCAGACCTCGAACACAAGGAGAAACACCATGGGTATCAGCACGGTAGGCGTGGTCGGCGCGGGCATCATGGGCAACGGCATCGCCCAGGCATTCGCAGTCAGCGGTTACGACGTGGTGCTGACCGACATCGGTCAGGCCCAGGTCGACAAAGGCATGGCCACCATCAGCGGCAGCCTCGACCGCCTGGTCAAGAAAGAAAAGATGACCGCCGAGGCCAAGGCCGCGGCGCTCGCCCACATCAAGACCGCGACCACGCTCGACGCGCATGCGGGCGTCGATCTGGTCATCGAAGCCGCGACCGAGAACCTCGCGCTCAAGCTCGACTTGTTCAAGCAGATCGACAAGATCCTCAAACCCGACACCGTCCTGGCCACCAACACCTCGTCGATCTCGGTGACCAAGCTGGCCGCCGCGACCGGCCGTGCCGACAAGGTGATCGGCATGCACTTCTTCAACCCGGTGCCGATGATGGCGCTGGTGGAACTGATCCGCGGCCTGCAAACCTCCGACGCGACCTATGCCGCGGTCGAAGAACTCGCCAAGAAGGTCGGCAAGACGCCGGTGCAAGTGCGCAACTCGCCGGGATTCGTGGTCAACCGCCTGCTGTGCCCGATGATCAACGAAGCGATCTTCGCGCTCGGCGAAAAGCTCGCCACCGCGCAAGAAATCGACGACGCGATGAAACTCGGCTGCAACCATCCGATCGGGCCCTTGGCTTTGTGCGACCTGATCGGCCTGGATGTGGAACTGGCGGTCATGCAAGTGCTGTTCGAAGGCTTCAAGGACCCGAAGTACCGCCCCGCGCCGCTGCTGGTCGAAATGGTCGAAGCCGGCTACCTCGGCCGCAAGACCAAGCACGGCTTCTACACCTACTGATCGCTGGCTCAGCGCCCGCCACGGCGGGCGCCGGATCAGTGCGTGATGCTGAACTCGGTCGCCTCCGCGGCGCCCGTTGCGTGGGTGAGCGCGCCGTAATACTTGCCATCCAGCTGATAGAAGCGCCGACACCATTTTTCGGTGGTCTGGCTGCGCGGCCCTTGCCATTCGATGGTCACGCAATACGCGCCCTCGTCGCTCACGCGCCAGGCGCCGCGCCCGCTGATGCTGCCAATGCCGACGCCAGCGGCCCGCCCATCGGTCGATGCGACGAAACTGCCATCGGCATCGTTGCTCCAGGCCCGGGTGCTGCCCGCCGGGATCATGTAGCGGATCTTGGCGCCGGTCATCAGCGCCTTGAGTGCCGCCGCATCGAGTTGCACGGCGTTGCGGGCCTTGAGTTCCTCCAGCGCGATCCCTTCCGCTTGTGCGGTGCCGATCCACAAAACCATCGCCGCCGCAGCACACCACCTCGACCGATGACGCATCACGCCTCCTCATGTTCGGGAATCGGATTGCCGCGTCGATTGTGCGCGCACTTTGGGCCCTTGGGAGCGCATCCACTAGAATGCGGGCCATGCAACAAGCCGCCCGCCCCGCCCTCATCGCCACCCCCTACGAAGACTTCATGCGCCATGTATTCGAACATGGCGTGGCCAAGACCGACCGCACCGGCACCGGCACCCAAAGCGTGTTCGGCTACCAGATGCGCTTCGATCTGACGCAAGGCTTCCCGCTCGTCACCACCAAAAAGCTGCATACCAAGAGCATCGTGTATGAACTGCTCTGGTTCCTGCGCGGCGATTCCAATGTGAAATGGCTGCAGGAACGCGGCGTGACGATCTGGAACGAATGGGCGCGGGCCGATGGCGACCTGGGGCCCGTGTATGGCGTGCAATGGCGCGCCTGGCCCACGCCCGACGGCGGCCATGTCGATCAGATCGCGCAAGTGATCGAGACCATCAAGAAGAACCCCGATTCGCGCCGCATCATCGTGAGCGCCTGGAATGTGGGCGAGATTCCGCAAATGGCGCTGCCGCCTTGCCATGCCTTCTTCCAGTTCTACGTGGCCGACGGCAAGCTCAGTTGCCAGCTGTACCAGCGCAGCGCCGATATTTTTCTGGGCGTGCCATTCAACATCGCAAGCTATGCGCTGCTGACCCACATGGTGGCGCAGCAATGCGATCTGGACGTTGGCGATTTCATCTGGACCGGCGGCGATTGCCACATCTACACCAACCACTTTGAGCAGGTGCAGACCCAACTCGCGCGCGAGGCGCGGCCCTACCCCAAGCTGGTGATCGCGCGCAAACCCGCGTCGATCTTCGATTACGTCTACGAAGATTTTTCTTTCGAAGGCTACGACCCGCATCCGGCCATCAAGGCGCCGGTCGCGGTCTGAGTCGCGCGCCATGACCGTGCTCGCCCTCATCGTCGCGCGCGCCCGCAACGGCGTGATCGGCCGCGACAACGCCCTGCCCTGGCATCTGCCCGAAGACCTCGCGCATTTCAAGCGCACCACCATGGGCAAGCCCATCATCATGGGCCGCAAGACCTTTGAATCGATCGGCCGCCCCTTGCCGGGTCGCCGCAATGTGGTCGTGACGCGCAATGCGGCCTGGCAACACGCCAGCTGCGACACCGCCGCCTCGCTCGACGCCGCGCTGGCGCTGTGCGCCGATGCCGACGTGGCCTACCTGATCGGTGGCGCGCAGTTGTATGCCGAAGCCATGCCGCGCGCCGACCGGCTCATCATCACCGAAATCGACGCCGACATCGACGGCGATGCCCATCTGGCAGCCCCCGACCCCGCGCATTGGCGCGAGGTGAGCCGCGCGCCCCAACCCGAGAGCGCAAGCGGATTGCGCTACACCTTCGTGGAGTACGAACACCGATGAACACTGCGCCAGCCGCTTGCGATGTCGCCATCGTAGGCACCGGACTTGCCGGACTGACCGCCGCCCTGCGGCTGGCCGAACACCGTCGTGTCCTGCTGATCGGCAAGACCGCCCTGGGCGAAGGCGCGAGCGACTGGGCCCAAGGCGGCATCGCCGCCGTGCTCGGCTCCGACGACAGCGTGGAAGCGCATGTGCGCGACACCCTGATCGCCGGCGCCGGCTTGTGCGATGAACAGGCCGTGCGCTTCATCGTCGAGCGCAGCCGCCGCTCGATCGAATGGCTGATCAAGCTCGGCGTGCCCTTCACGCGCGACGCGAGCGAATTCGGCTTCCACCTCACGCGCGAGGGCGGGCACAGCCACCGCCGCATCATCCACGCCGCCGACGCCACCGGCCATGCGGTGCAAGTGACCCTGGCCGACCTGGTGCGCATGCACCCGAACATCACGCTGCTCGAACACCACCTCGCGATCGACCTGATCGTCGAGGCCAAGCGCTGCACCGGCGTGTATGTGCAGGCGACCGCGGGCGGCCCGGTGCGCGCCATCGCGACCAACCAGGTCATCCTCGCGGCCGGCGGCGCGGGCAAGGTGTACCTCTACACCACCAACCCCGACACCGCGACCGGCGACGGCATCGCGATGGCCTGGCGTGCCGGCTGCCGGGTCGCGAACATGGAATTCATCCAGTTCCACCCGACCTGCCTGTACCACCCCTACGCCAAATCCTTTCTCATCAGCGAAGCGGTGCGCGGCGAAGGCGGCCTGCTCAAGCTGCCGCCCGCGGCGGGCGCCGATGCCGGCAAGCGCTTCATGCCCGACCATGACGAACGCGCCGAACTCGCGCCGCGCGACATCGTGGCGCGCAGCATCGACTTCGAGATGAAAAAGCGCGGCCTCGATTACGTGCACCTCGACATCGCGCATCGCGGCCCGGACTTCATCCGCGAGCATTTCCCGACCATCCATGCCACCTGCCTGGGCTTTGGCATCGACATCACGCGCGAACCCATCCCCGTGGTGCCGGCCGCGCATTACACCTGCGGCGGCGTGCTGACCGACCTGGCCGGCCATACCGATGTGGAGAACCTGTTCGCGATCGGCGAGACGGCCTGCACCGGCCTGCATGGCGCAAACCGGCTCGCATCCAATTCCCTGCTCGAATGCGTGGTGCTCGGCACCGCCGCGGCCGAGAGCATCCTGGCCCAACCCGAACGCCAACCCGGCGCCGTCCAGCCCTGGGACGAAAGCCGCGTGACCGATGGCGACGAGGAAGTCGTCATCGCCCACAACTGGGACGAGTTGCGCCGTGCGATGTGGAATTACGTGGGCATCGTGCGCACCAACAAACGACTGGAACGCGCGCGCAATCGCATCAAGCTGCTGCGCGCCGAGATCGACGAGTACTACGCCAACTTCCGCGTGACGCGCGACTTGCTCGAACTGCGCAACCTCGTCGATGTGGCGTCGTTGATCGTCGATGGCGCGATGGCGCGGCATGAAAGCCGCGGGCTGCATTCTTCGCTCGATTGGCCGAAGACTTTGGCCGAGGCGCAACCGACTGTGCTGCCGGCGCGTCGGCGCGATTAGTTCGGTTCGTGCGTGGTTGCGTGTGAGGGCCCAGGCTCAGGCCTCATGCGCTCGCGTCGGCCACCTACAACCTCAAGCTTTGTTTCCATTGCGTACGGAAGCCCAGCGCGCGATTGAACTCAAAGGGGTTGCAATATCTGACATTCATTGTTCGACAAACGTCAGGCACTTTCCGGTTCTGGCGCTGCTTCTTGGGTGAAGACGTCTCAACCGTCACGACGCACCGATACTCAGATGCGAGACCGTACGCAATCAGGAACGGGTCGCGTCCGATTTGCTCGATCTCGTCGTCAGTGACGATCTTCAGCGTAGCCTTTAGCGATAACCTTCTGAACTAGCGACGGTTGAGCCTGCTCCTCGAGCAACAAGGCGCTCTTGTTGGTCTCCTCCCGGAGCCAAGCAAAGAGCAGATCTTTCTCGCCGTCGTTCGGACCGTCCTTCACTTCCTCAAAGATCTCATACGGCATTTTCACCTGCCCAAGTGAGCCCATGTACGCTAACCACTCCCAGTACTCTGGCACTCGGTCGATTGGATAGTAGAGGTTGTTGGCCGTAATCAAAACACTTGCGTCTAGCAAGTAGAGCATTTGATCGGCCATTCAGGCAGCTGCAAGTAGCGGATACACCGCGCGGGGCTTGACCCCGAGCACCTTGGCCGCCTTGGACGGCGATAACGTACCCGCCTCGGTGTAGTGCCGCGCGAAGTTCAACATAGCGCGCCCTAGCCTGTGGCGCCGCACAACATAGTACGACGGCCCATCCGAGCCTTTCGACTGATCCTTCTCTCGGCGCCGCTCGTCGATCCACTGCATGCGTATGCTGGTATCGAGCGCCTTCCAATTTTCCAACGAGACGCAGCCAGCCTTGTACAAACCATACGCGACCAGCGGACGGCTCACGCGCCAATATTTGGCGTGCTCCGCAATCACCGCGATCTGTGCGTCAAGATCGAGACCAGCCACTTGGATTGACAGAACATCGGCCCTCGGTAGCAGAAACTCCCCTGCTACGTCATTGCAGAAGCGCTCAATGCGCATTTCTGGTACTCCACCACTTACGCCGGTAGCACCGAGCCACAGGTGCGCCAATTCATGTATCAATGTGAACGACCACGCTGCCTTCGCATCGCTGTCGTTGATCACAATAAACGGCGCAATGCGATCGGCAATCGCCAAGCCCCGAAACGCCTCAACTGGTATGGTCGAGTGATGAGATCCCAAGTTGCCAGTCAACATCACGAACACGCCAGCATGCTCAGTCCGTTCGCGCAGTAGAGCGAACGCACCCCCAACACTCTCCTGCGCCCGATACTGCACCCGCGTGATACCGAGTGTTTGCTCGACAGAGTTGATCAGCGCTGAAACGCCGATATTCATGGTCGCGGAACCGACGAAGTCCAGCGGCTTAACATCCTCGTCGTCTTCAAGAACCGCACGCACGAGGCTCTGGCGCGCTCGAAGGTCGCGTACCAGTGCATCGACATCGGCGTCAGCTTCTATGGTTCGCTCAGCAACAACCGTGCGAAAGTCCTCGCCGCGATCACCCTTTCGCGGAGGCGTCGACAGATAGAACGTGAGCAACGAACGGTGGTACGCCTTGGCCATATGGGCGAGCGTCGTCCTTGACGGTTCTTTCTCGCCCCGTTCAATTGCCATCAAAGATGCGGGAACAATGCCGACGGCGTGCGCAGCCGCCTCAGGCTCCAGACCTGCACTTTCTCTCGCCCATCGAAAAATTTCCGGGTTGAAGGTCATAGCACTATGAGTCTACAGTGGCCGACACTCTCCAGCGGCGCAAGTCCGTCGGAGGCCTTCTTCGGTTGTGCGCTACGGTCGCACGTCGGCGTGGCAATAGGCAGTTCCACAGCGGTCCGCACAGTCATTAATGCCCAGAGCAAATAGTTCACGTTGGGTCAGACCGCAGCTGGTGATCGTGTCGAATTGAGGCTCTCTAGTCAAGTCGGCTGACACCCAGCCCGAACGACAAACGCATCGCTCTCGGCGTCCCCCCTCTCGTGGCTCCGGCCTGCGCAGCGGGCGGCCGATTTCGCTCGCGAGGGAGCGGCGGGTACGCGCGGGGGCGACGCCTTGGGTTGGCGTCGCCTGCGCGCGTGGGCCCCGCTCGGCCGCAGGCCGACGCGAGCGTATGAGGCCGCACGCTGCGCAGGCCCGAGCCACCCGAGCGTCAAGAACACCAACGCAGCAGCGATCAGATCATCGCGCCGTTGATCGAGATGACCTGCCCCGAGATATACGCCGACCGCTCCGACGCCAGGAACGCGACCAGATCGGCCACTTCCCGCGGCTGCCCGGCGCGCTTCATCGGCACCATGGTCTTGACGACCTCGGGCGGAAACGCCTTCTCGGTCATCGGCGATTCGATGATGCCGGGCGCGACGGCGTTGACGGTGATGCCGCGGCTCGCGAGTTCGAGCGCGAGCGATTTGGTCGCGCCATGCAGGCCGGCCTTGGCGGCGGCGTAATTGGTCTGGCCGCGATTGCCGACCACGCCCGCGATCGACGAAACATTGACGATCCGGCCCCAGCGCTTGCCGATCATGGGCATCAGCAAAGGCTGGGTCACGTTGAAGAAGCCGTTGAGCGAAACATCGATGACGCGCGTCCATTGATCGTGGCGCATGCCGGGCATGATCGCGTCGTCATGGATGCCGGCATTGTTCACCAGCACCTGGATCGCGCCATCGGTCAACAAGCCCACCAACGCGGCGCGGGTGGCGTCGGCGTCGGTCACGTCGAAGCTCACGGCGCTGGCCTGGCCGCCTTCGGCCATGATGGCCGCGGCGACCGCTTCGGCCTGGTCGAGTTGCCGGTTCGCATGCACGACCACTTGCAGGCCGTCGCGCGCGAGCGCATGGGCGATGGCGGTTCCGATGGCGCCGCTGCCGCCGGTCACGAGAGCGCGCTTCATGATGGGGCTCCGTCGATGTCGAGGATGACCGTCGCACGGCCGCTGGCCAGGACCAGGCCGTCGCCATGCACGGCGAATCGGTACATCACGCCGGACGGGCCGGCGCTCAATTGTTCGGCTTCGATGGCCAGATCGCCCGCGATCGCGTCGAGCGTGGCGGCGGCCAACCGCAAATCGCGTACGCCGACCAACAATCCGGCGCGCGGGCGTTGGCCCGGATGCAGGCTCAACGCGCCGTGCACGGCCATGGCCTGGGCCGCATATTCGACCGCACAGGCGCAGCCCAGAGGCCCGTCGGCGCGCATCGGATGATCGGGCGCGCGATGGCTCGATGCCACGCAGGCGATGGTGTGCGCGTCCCATCGCGTGACGCCGTCGAGCAGGCACATCGCGCCCGCATGGGGAATCAGGCTCGCGATGCGGGCGCGGTCGATCAGCATGGGCCCGCCTGCACGCGCACTTGCAGCGCATTGCCGCCCACATGGGCCAGACGCACCCGATTTGCACCGCCGCGCGCGACCGCCGCGAGCAAAGGCAAGGCGCGCGCGGCCGGATTGCCCAGGCGCAGGCGTTCGAGCGCCGTGTCGTCGAACCCGTCGTCGGCACCGGCCGGATCGAGCGCGAGTTCGAGCTGCGCCAGGCTGTTCGGGCCGGGCTCGCGCGCCAGGACCAGTGCCACGCCCATCGGCGCGGTCATCGGATGATGCGGCCCGATCGGCCAGGGGTAAGGCGAGTCGTAGGCGATCAGCAGCACCGCTTCGGCTTCGCCGACCAATTGCGCCGCGGCTTCGAGCAGCCCGGCGACGAAGGTCTGGTCATGGCAGGCGATGCTGGTCGAGGGCGCGCGCGCCTTGGCGGCGATGCTCCAATAGCCCGAAGGCGCGTTGTGCACCGAGTTGTGGAACCGCGTGGGTGAAACCTCGCGCGCGTTCTCGGCCAACGACAAACAAATCTCGTGCACATTGTCCGGATCGCAGCTCGACGAAGCGAACACCGTCGGCAAGCCGGCCGGATCGCGCCCGGCATGTTGCGCGGCTTCCATGCCCACGGCCAGCGCGAGTTTGACCGGCACGCCGACCCGGCGCCGTTCGGCCGGCGGCAGCAGCGCGGGCGATGGAACCACCGTCTGGGCCTGGGCGTCGTAAGCGCCGCCGGCCAGCACCGCGCGGCCATCCGCCCAGCCCGCAAGGCCGGGGCCGATCAGGCCGATGCCTTCGAGCGCGCACCTCATGCCCGCCCCCGGCCGAAGATCAGACTGCAATTGCTGCCGCCGAACCCGAACGAATTCGAGAGCACATGATCGAGCCGGGCCGCGCGATTGGCGAGCACGTAAGCGCTGCGCAATTCCGGATCGAGGCCGGAGGTATTCAGGCCGCCGGGAATGAAGCCCTGTTCGAGCGCGAGCAAGGCGATCACCGCCTCGGCCACGCCGGCGGCGCCGAGCAGATGGCCGGTCGCGCCCTTGGTCGAACTACAGGGCGGGGTCGCCGCGCCTTCGGCGCCGAACACCGCCTGCACGCCCTTGTCTTCGCTCGCGTCGTTGGAGCGGGTCGCCGTGCCATGCAGGTTGATGTAATCGATCTGGCGCGGATCGAGCGCGGCCGAGCGCAGCGCCGCTTCGATCGCGAGCCGCGCCCCCAGTCCTTCGGGATGCGGCGATGACATGTGATGCGCATCGCTGCTTTCGCCCACGCCTTCGAGGCGCGGCGCCGGCGCATTCGCGGCCCGCAAGGGCTCGACCAGAACGAAGCCCGCGCCCTCGCCGATCGAAATGCCATCGCGCGCGGCATCGAAGGGCCGGCAGGGTTGCGACGACACCAGCCCCAGCGAATTGAAGCCGTAGAGCGTGGTCAGACACAGGGTATCGACGCCACCGACCAGGGCCGCGTCGCAAAAGCCGGCTTCGATCATGCGCACCGCGTTGCCGAACGCCTTGGCCGACGACGAACACGCGGTCGAAACCACCATCGCCGGGCCGTTCAGTCCGAGCCGCGCCTGCACGAAGGCAGCCAGCGAATACATGCTGTGCGCGCCATTGAAATTGAAGCTCGCCGGCAAGGCGCCCGATTGCGCGTCGCGCGCGCGATAGGCGTCTTCGGTTTCGAGGATGCCCGCCGAACTGGTGCCCATGAACACACCGATCCGATGCGCGCCGTAACGCGCGCGCGCGCCGGTGATCGCGGCTTCGAATCCGTCCTGGCGCAGGGCCAGGTCGGCAAGCCGGTTGTTGCGGCAATCGAAGCCGGCCAGCGCGCCGGTGAGGCGCAAGGCTTCGAGGCCATCGACCCGGCCGATCCAGGTGGCCAGATCGGCCTGCGGAAAATCGCAAGGCCGCAAGCCCGAACGCGCGCCGCGCAAGCCGGCCAGGGTCGCGCCCAGGCCCGCGCCGAGAGCGCTGGTCAGGGTGTGGGCGGTCAGGGCATAAGGGTTCAAGGCGCGGAACTCGCAATGGCCGATCGTCGGGGGCGCGCCGCGAACGCGGCGGCGCGCGAGTGTATCAACAAGCGGTGCTCAGCCGGCCTTGCGGGCGAGGTGCAGCACATTGCCGAATGGCGTGCCGGCGCTCATCGGCAGGCTTTCCACCCGCAGGCCGTGCGCCGCGAGCGCCGCGCGCCATTGCCCGGCGTCGCGGTAATGCAAAGGCACCCAGCCCTGGCGCCGCGCCAGGCAGCACAATTGCTCGGCCCAGCGCGTGGCATGAAAGCGCCATCCGGCCGCCGCGTCGGCTTCGCGCAGCAACAACATGCCGCCGGGTTCGAGCGCTTGCACGATGCGCGCCAAGACCGCCTCTTGTTCTTCAGGCGCGAGGTAGAGCAGCACATCGAGCACCACCGCCACATTGCAGGCCGGCAAGGGCGCGGTGCGGATGTCGCCTTGCACGATGCGGGCGCGTTCCGCCAAGGCGGTCTGTCCGGCCGCGACCTTCCAGTCCAGCAGTTCGATGCCGGTCAACGCTTCGGGCGTCGGCGGCGCCGGCCAACCGGCGATCCAATCGCCGGCGCGGTGGGCGCGTGCGGCGGTATCGAGCAAGGCCGGCAACACGCCCAGGCCGCATCCGAGGTCGAGCAGACGCAGCCGGGCCGGCAACAGGCCACGCGCGAACAAGGCGCGAAACACCGGGTCGTGGCGCAGCTTGCCGCGCGCGAAACCATGCGCATACCGGCCCGCCGCGCGAAACGGTGCGGTGGCGCGATCGACCAGGGTGGCGAAACTCGGCGGCGGTCGGTGCTGCTTCATGGATGCGGTTCCGGCAAGGGCACGCCGCGCCAGCCTTGCGCGGCGAGGTGTTCGAGCAGGCGCGGCAGCACTTCGAGCACCGCCGGGGCGCCATGCGGGCGCAACGCGGCATAGGGGCTGGGGCCGTCATGCAGCAAGACGATGTCGCCGGCGCGCAGGCCGCGGGTCAGCCGCGCCAAGATGCGCGCCGGGTCGCCCGCGACCGCGTCGTAACCGCGCCGGGTCCAGGACGCGTAATGCAGCCCCAGGCGAACGAGCACCGGCGCCAGCATCGGATTGCGGATGCCCATGGGCGCGCGGAAATAGCGCGGAGCGATGCCGGCCGCGGCGGCGAGCAGCGCCTGGGCCCGCGCGATCTCGCGCGCCATGCGCAACGGGCCGTAAAAGCCGAAGCCGATCGGATGCCGGGCGCTATGGTTTTCAACGCGATGGCCGCGCGCGACGATCTCGCGCACCAGGGCCGGATGCGCCGCCGCGCGTTCGCCGATGCAAAAGAAGCTCGCGCGCGCGCCGTGGGCGTCGAGCAGATCGAGCACGCGCGGCGTGATGTCCGGATCGGGGCCGTCGTCGAAACTCAGTCCGACCTCGCCGCGCTCGGCCGCCACGCGCGGCAGGCGTGCCAGATTGGGCCCGAGCAAACGGCTGCGCGGCATCAAGGCGGCGGCGAACAGCAACGCATGATTGGCGATGACGGCGCCCAGACACCAAGCCCAGGCGGCGGGCCAGAACCACCAGACGGCGGCGGCCGCGACATGCACGAGCGCCGAGACCATCAAGGCCGCGTGGCCGCGCCAGGCGAGCGCGCGGTTCGGCTTCATGCGCGGACTCCGGCGCGCGCGCGGCCCGACCAGGCCGCCGAAAACACCAGGCTCAAAAACGCGCCGAGCGCGACGGTCTCGCCGATCGCGGCCAGCACCGGCACGCCAGACAAGGACAACATGCCGAACGCGATGACCGTGGACACGGTCGCGAACAACAGCGACACCATGGTGCGGTCGTCCTCGTCGCCCGGCGCGCGGGCGGCGCCCAGACCATCGCGATCGAAGAACAAGGCGTAATTGGACCCGATCGCGACCGCCAGCAAGACGCCGATCAGATGGAACAACAACAAGGTCTGCCCGCTCGCGAGCACCAGCGCGAGCGTGACCAGCACCGCCCCGGCCACCGGCACCAGCACGCGCAGCGCGCGCGCGAATGAACGCAGGCTCAGCGCGAGCAGGAGCCCGATCGCCACCGCGCCGATCGCGGCCAGCTTGAGCACCTCGTGCAGATAGCTGGCGTACAAGGCGTCGCTTTGCGCGCTCAGATCGAGCAACACCGCCTGGGCGCGTTCGCCGGTCAGCCCGTGCTCGGCCAGCGCTTGTTCGACCCGCGCGGCATCGCGCAGGCCGCGCACCGGCAGCACCGCCAAGACCTGATCCGGGCGCCGCAATAGCAGGCCGTCGACTTGTTGCGCGAAATGGGTGCCGTCCAAGGCCTCGCGCGCCAAAGGCGATGCCGCGCGCGCGGCGGCCAGATCGGCATAGAAAGGCTCGAAGGTCTCGGGCTTGAACGGCAAGCCGTTCAAGGCCAGCGCCAGGCGTTCGCGCGCCTGCGCCGGGTCGGGCAAGGCGGCGCGCCGCTCGCGCTGCGTGCGCGCGCTCGGCCAGGCTTGCGCGGGCGAAGTCAGGCCGCCCAGCGCGCCTTGCGCCACTAGCGGCGCCAAGGCGGCGCCGACCGCTTCGGCACGTTCGAGCGCCTGCTGCTCATTGCCGCCCGCGACCACGATCAGGTGCCGCACGTCGGGCGCGCCGAGGTCGGCACGCAGAGTCTGATCGAGCGCCTGATCGGCGGCCGGCACCGGACTCAGGCTCGCGAGCCGGTCGTTCCAGACCGGGCCGGGATGCCAGGCCAGATAGCCGGCCGCGACCGCGATCACCGCGAGCACGCCCCAGCGCGCGCGGCCGACATGCGCCAATGCCGTCCGCACCACGGGCACGAAGCCCGGAATGCCGGGCGCGGTGAAGCCGGCCGGCACCAGGCTCGGCAAGACCCAGCGCGTGACCAAAATCGCGACCACCAGTCCGACGATCGAAAACAGGCCGAGTTGCGCGATCCCCGGAAAGCCGCCGAACAGCATCGCCGCGAACCCGCAGATCGAGGTGAGCATGCCCAGGCGCAAGGTCGGCCAGATGCCGTCGAGGGCCAGGCTCGGATGCCGGTCGCGGGTCAGGCGCGCGAAGAAATAGACCGCGTAATCGACCGCTTCGCCGATCAAGGTGATGCCGAACCCCAGGGTGATGCCGAACACCACGCCATCGAACCATTGCACGGCCGCGATGCCGGCCAGCGCGCCGCTGAACACCGGCAGCATCGAAAACGCGACCACGCGCGGTGAACGGTAGACGAACAAGGTGAGCGCGCCGATCAAGAGCGTGGTGATGATCGACAGACGGCTGACCGCGCCTTCGATGCGCGTGCGCGCCTGGACCGCGAACACCGCCGGGCCCGAAACCAGCGCCGCTGGAGCCGCCGCTGGAGCCGCCGCGGTTGCCGGCGCCGCTGGAGCCGCCGTGCTTGCCGACCCGCCCACCGCCGTCCGTGCCGCCGCGAAGGCGGCCTCGATGCGCGCGAGCGCATGCTGCTGGGCGTCGATGTCGTAGCCGGCGGCGCGGGTCTGCAACAAGAGCACGGCGCGGGTGCCGTCGGCCGAAGCCCAGACGCCTTCGCGCATCGCGGGCCGGCCTTGCGCGGCATAGCCTTCGAGCAGACCGAACAATTCGCCGGTCGGATCGCGCGCGATGAATTGCTTGACCACCGCGCCCATCGGCGACCCCAGGGCGGCCAGATCGGCTTCGAGCGCCGCGCGCAAACCTTCGGGCGTGAAGCGCGCCGGGTTGACCGACGGGCTCAAGAGATAGCGGTGATCGCGCAATAAAGCAAAATCGGCTGCATAGGAAGTCTCGTCGCCGTTGTCGGCCGACACGAACCCGGGCTCGCGCTGCAAGGCTTGCGCCATCGCGCGGCTGGCCTGGGCGCGGGCCGCGGCGTCGCCGCCTTCGATGCCCACCAGGATCAAGCGCGAGACCACGCCGTCGCGCAATTGATCGGCGAGCAGCCTTTGCTCGGGCGTCGGATTGCGCGGCAAGAAAGCCGACAGATCGGCGCCGATCTGCAAGCGGCTCACCACCACGCCGCAGACCACGAGCCCCGCGACCCACAAGGCCAGCGCGATGCGGGCCGCCAGACGCGTCATGGCGCGACCTCTTCGATGCGCATCAACGTGCGATCGCCATTGGCTTCGAGCGCATCGACGAATTGCATGCGCGCGCCGGCGCCGGTGATGCGGATCTCGGCGATGAAGCCGCGCATGCGTTCCGACAACGGCACCAGCACCAAGGTCCAGCGCGCTGGCCGTCCTTCGAGCCGCACCCGGTAGTACTTTTCGAGCGTGGGCTGATCGCCCGCGAGCGTCGAACGGATCGCTTCGACGAAGGCCCAGACGATGGGCTGATCGCCCGCGCCCAGCACCTGTCGCGGCCGGCCGGCGGCTTCGACGATCAATTGATCGCGATCGAGCACCAGGCTTTCGGCGCGCGGTTTGAGCGTGCGCTTCTCGACCCGATCGGGCGCGCGCCAGGTCAGCGTGCCCGAAGATTCGAGCGGCTGGGTCAGAAAACTCATGGTCCTTTGTTCGACGAAGCGCGCCTGCGCCGACTTCACCTGCGCCAGCCCTTGCATCAGCGCGGCGAGCGTCCATTCGGCACCGGTCTTCGCGGCATCGCCGGTGCCGGGCGCGGCGGTGGTCGGCGCCGCCAGCGGCAAGGCCAGAGCCGCAATGGCCAGCCAGCGCGCCAGCGCCGCGCACCGAGGCATGTCCATGCGCACGCGCGGCCGCTTGCGTACGGCCATGGCCCAAGCGCGCACCGCCCGGTGCTGGAAGGAATCAGTCACGCCAGACATCGAAAAAATTGAACCAGTTGTAGGGCGCCCGCCGGCAATGATGTTCGAGCCGGGCCACGAAAGTCTGCGCCCATTGCGCGACCACCGCCTCGCGTTCCGACCGCTCGACCGACGTGCCGGCGGCCAGTGGCTCGAAATTCACTTCGTAGCGCCGGCCGCCGCGATACAGGCCGAACACGAGCACGACCGGATGGCCGAGCATCAATGCGACCCGGAACGGCCCGAGCGGAATCGGCATCGGGTGGCCGAAGAAGTGGCAATCGATCGTCTTCTCGCCGCCCAGGCCCCGATCGGCCAGCATCCCCACGCATTCGCCGCGCGCGAGCGCTTCCTTGATGCGCAACATCGAATCGACGCGGCCGAGCGCGATCACGGGCGGGTTGCAGGCCGGGTTGATGCTGCGCAGAACGTCGCCGACTTTGCGCGCGTTCTCTTCGTACATGACCATCCAGGTGTGCAGGCCGCCATGCACGCGGCCGACGGTGTGCATGATCTCGAAACTGCCCAGATGCGCGCCGATGAAGATCTGCCCGCGTCCGCCTTCGACGATCGCGCGCGCGATGTCCGCGCCGACGATCTCGACTTCGAACAAGGACTCGCGGCCGTTGAGCAGATAGACGCGATCGAGGATGGTCGCGGCGAAGCAATGCAGATGCCGGTAGATGTCGGCCCAGCCGGCGCGGCGGCCGAGCGCGCGGTCCAGATAACGGCGCGAGGCGCGGCGCGCCCCCGGCGCGAGCAGTAGAAAGTATCCGCAGATCGGCAGCAACAAGCCGCGCGCCACCGGGCGTCCGAGATGCAGGGCGATCCAGACCATCAGCCGCAATGTGCCGACGGTGCTGCGCTCTTCCTGGCGGCGCCAATCGGCCGTCATGCCGACCTCTCGGCGCCGGCCGGCGTGGCGGGCTCGCACAAGACCTCGGCGACGAGCACGCGTTGCGCGCCGACTTGCGCGATCAGGCGCCAGCCGCCGTTCGCCCCGGGCAGCGCTTGCACGTCCACGGTCTGGCCCGGCAGCACCGGCGCCGGAAACTTGGCGCTGCGCAATCGCCAGGCCGGGGGCGCGGGCAGGCCCAGTTGCTGGGCCAGGCCGGCCAACGCGCGGTCGAGCAACAAGGCGCCGGGCACGATGGGCAGGCCGGGAAAATGCCCGGCGCCGACCGGGTGATCGGCCGCGAACACCAGGGTGTAGCGCAGGCTCATGCCGGCCCTTTGCCGTGGGTGCGCGCATACAGCGCGAGCAAAGCGGCGCGCGGCAGCTTGCCGGTGTCGTTGCGCGGCAAGGCCTCGACCAGGATCAAGGGCCGCGGCAGGAACACCGGATCGATGCGCTGGCGCAGCGCGTGCAGGATCGCCGCCGGATCGCCGCCCGGCGCGACGACGAAAGCGGCCAGCCGCGGCGCTTCGCCCTGGGCTTGATCGGGCAGGAAGATCACGCCTTCGCGCACGCCGTCGATCGCGTTCAGATGATGGTTCAGGTTCGCGAGCGAGGCGCGTTTGCCGGCCACATTGATCATGTCGGCCGTGCGCCCGCACAAGCGGAATCGGGTGGCGGACTCGAGCTCGATCACATCGCCGAGCGCGACCTCGTCGAGCACATGGCCGCCCGCGACGTAAGTCGTCGATCCTTGGGCGCGCAGCCGCAGGCCGTCGAAGGTCTGCCAGGTCTCGCCGTCGGTGGTGCGGCGGGTGGCGATCTGGCCGGCCTCGGTGCAGCCGTAGATTTCGTACAAGGGCGCGACATAACGCGTCTCGGCCGCGCGCGCGAGCGCCGGGTCGAGCGGCGCGGTCGCGCACAGCATGAAGACCAGCGGCGGCAGATCCATGCCGTCGGTGATGAGCGCGCGCAGATGCACCGGCGTCGTCACCAGGGCGCGCGGCCCGTCGATCGCGGCCAGCGCGGCCGCGACATCGGCCGGGAAGAACGGTTTGCTCGCTTCGAGCCTGGCCCCGCCCTGCATGGCGATCAGCAGGGTCGATTCAAAGCCGTACATATGCTGGGGCGGCACGGTGCCGACGATGCTCAGATCGTGCCGGTCGAGCACGCCCAGGCGGGCCGCCGCCACCTGCGCGTTGCGCACCAGCAAGCCCCAATGTTTGTGATTGGGCACCGGGTCGCCTTGCGAGCCCGAGGTGAACACGATCGCGGCCAGCCGGTCGGCGGGCACCATCGGCACGGCGACGGGATCGGCGGCCTCGGGTAGCTCGGGGTAATCGAAGACCGGCAGATCGATCGCTTGCGCAGCGTCGCGCAAGGCATAGACCTCGGGGAATTGCGCCGCGAGCCGCGCCACCAGATCGGGCGTATGGTTGGGCGGCAACAGGCTGACCTGGCCGCGCAACAAGGCGGCCGCGAATCCGACCGCGAACCGGTACCGATCGGCGCACAGGTTCACCACCTGGGCGCGTGCGGGCAAACGCTCGGCCAAGGCGAGCGCGTCGGCCACGAACTGCCGCGCCGGGATCGCGCGGCCCTGCCGGTGGGCGAACGGCGCGTGCATCGGACGCGGACGAATCAGCGCATGGGCTTGCATCACAACCAGTACTTTCAGCGAGGGTCCGCGTTCGCCGAGGGCGGCGGTTGCGAGAACAGATCGGCGCCGGCGAATACCGGGCCGCGCGCATGTTCGCGATGGTGCAGCCGGCGCCAGCCGTATTCGGCCACGAACATCACCGGGATCAACAGCGAACTCACGAGGTTGATGAACAAAGACCAGACCGTGCGGCTGGCGATGAAATACAAGAGTAGCGAGATCGCGAGCTGGGCCGCGAAGAACACCGACCAGGCCAGGGTGACGCGCCGCGTATAGACCAGCATCGGCGCGGGCAGGCTGCGCCGCTCCAGACGCTCGGCGATGCGGGTGACCAGCGGCACCTGCGCGGCGCGCAAGGTGCGCGCGAAGAACCAGAGCAGGAACAGATTCGCCGAGAAATGCGGCAGGCCATAGACCAGGGCCGCGCTCGGCAAGCCCAGCGCGGCGATCGCGGCCAAGGTCGCGAGCAACGCGCCGGCCAGGGCTGCGGCGGCCCAGCGCCAACCGAACTCGGTCACCACGGCCCACAGGGCGCCGGCCGCCACCGGCACGATCATGACCACGACCCCGGCCGGCGTGAGCCGATCGGCGGCCGTGATGACATGCGCGAGGAGTTGGTAAGCGACCAGCAACAGGCCGAGCAGGCCATTGACGACCCAGCCGCGGCGCGCCGCCATCAGCGCGTCCGGTGTGCTTGCACCCAGGCGGCCAGACTGCGCAAGGACGCGAAGATCCGGGTGTTGTTCTCGTCGTCGGAGCGCAGCTCGACGCCGTACTTCTTCGACAAGGTGAGCGCGATTTCGAGCACGTCGATCGAATCGAGTCCGATCCCATCGTCGCCGAACATCGGCGCATCGGGAACGATCTCGTCGGGGGCGAGTTCGAGATTCAGCGCGCTGACGAGCACTTGCGCGAGCTCCCGCTCGAAACCGAGGTTCTGGTCGTCGGCCGATGCAACGGCGGCTTGGTTAGGCATACCCATGAACAAATAATCGTGAGATTCTGAAACGGCCCGGATTGTAGCCGGTTCGCCCCGGTTCGCCGATGATCCATCCCACACCCGTGGGTGTTCACGGCACAAGCGCGCTAATCGGGGAGTTCGCCGTACAACAATTCGAGGGTGCGATGGCGGTGGCGCGGCCCTTGGGTGTGGCGGCCCAGGAAATCGGGCTCGGCCTCCGCGACCACCCGGCGGCGTTCGTCGTCGTAGGTCCAGACCCGTCCGTCGCAATACAAGCCGACCTCGTTGCGCGGATCGCAGGCCATCATCCATTGCTGGCCCAGCCGGCGCACATGGGTGGTCGGCGCGATGAAGATCAGGCAAGGCGTCAGGGCGGCGGGCCGCCGCACCCAGAGCCCCTTGCGCGGCGCGCGGTGAAACAGCCGCTCCACGCACATGACGGTCGGATCACCCTGGGCGGCGCCGCATTGGCAGGCGCTGCAGCCATGGTCGCAGCCGAACTCGAAACTCAGCACATGGCCGATGAATTGCGCTCCGCGATGATGGCCGAGTGCGCGCGCCGACGCGTGCGAACAGATCTCGCCCATGGGCTTGCCCAGATAGGTGTCGAGAACCGAGGGCGTCGCCATGGCAGCACTGACAGGGATGGGGCGGACCGCCCTAATTTTGAGTAACACAATTGACGGACTTTGCCGTGGTCGCCCCGCCACGACAAGCCCGCGCCAGTGATCTGGCGCAACCCGCCCGCATCTATTTTCAGCAAGCCGGCGCCCAGGCTCATTTGCCGCGCTTGATCGCGAAATAGTCCTTTTCGTCGTACTTGCGATCAGCGCATTTGGCCTTGTACTCGGCGCGCGAAGCCTCCAGCGACTGGGTCAGGTCATTGAATTGCGGCAGGCGCCGGTTGTAGGCGTCGATCTGATCGTCGAGCGCCTGGGCTCGGGCCTTGAGCGCGGTCACCGCCGCTTCATCGTCGGGATTGACGCCCGCCACCGCCGCCTTGAGCGCCGCGTCTTCCTGGCTGATGGCGGTCTTGCCCTGATCGAGCTCGGCCTGGAACTTGACGATTTCGTCGGCGCGCGCCTTGTTGCCTTGTTCTTGCTGCATGCAAGCACGCAATTCGTCGCGGGTCAGCAGCTTGCCGCCCGATTTGGCGGCGGGCTTGTCGGCCGCGAACGCGGGCGCGGCCAACAGGGCCAGCGCCAGTGCAACGGGCAGAAAACGGTCGGAAGGACGCATGAGAAAAGCTCGCGAAAGAGGAGGCGCGCATCATGCCAGAAGGGGTCTTGCGGCAGCGCCGGCCGCTTGCTGCCACAATGCGCGCCCGCCCGGCCGCGCCGGGCCGTCATCGAACCACCGGTAAAAGAGCCTTCATGCGACGCGGCATTGTCTACGCGAGCCTCGCCTATGTGATCTGGGGCGCATTCCCGATCTATTTCAAAGCCCTCAAAGGCGTTCCCGCCACCGAGATTCTCGCGCACCGGATGGTCTGGTCGCTCGCCTTCCTGGTGGTGATCCTGGCCGCGCTGCGCCGTTTCGGCTGGGTGCGCGATCTGTTCGCCAAACCCAAGGTCCTGCTCTGGTTCACGGGCAGCGCCAGTCTGGTCTCGGTCAATTGGGGGCTGTACATCTGGGCTGTGAACGCCGACCGGGTGGTCGATGCGAGCCTGGGCTATTTCATCAACCCGCTGGTGAATGTGGTCATCGGCGCGCTGGTGCTGCGCGAGCATTTGCGGCGCGGCCAATGGGCGGCGATCGCGATCGCCGGTGCCGGTGTGCTCTGGCTGACCTGGCAGGCCGGGCAATTGCCCTGGATCGGCTTGTTGCTGGCCCTGACGTTCGCGACTTACGGCTTGATGCGCAAGACCGCGGCGTTGGGCGCGCTCGAAGGTCTGGCGCTCGAAACCGCTTTGCTGTTCCCGCTCGCCTTCGGCTACCTGGGCTGGCTGGCCGAACATGGCAGCAATGCCTTCCTGACCAGCGGCCCGGCGCTGCAATGGCTGCTCGCCGCCGCCGGCCCGGTCACGGCCATTCCGCTGTTGCTGTTCGCGGCCGGCGCGCGGCGCATTCCGTTTTCTTTGCTCGGGGTGCTGCAATACATCGGGCCCACGCTGCAATTGCTGGTCGGTGTCTGGCTGTACCACGAACCTTTCCCGCCGCTGAAGATCGCGGGCTATGCCGCGATCTGGTTCGCGCTCGCGGTCTACACCGCCGAGAGCGTGTGGCAAATGCGTCGCAACCGCGTCGCCGCGGCGCCGCAATCGGGCCTTCAACCCCAATCAACACGCGGCAATTAACTGCGAATCCGGTTTGCATAGGTGAGCTACACCATCATGGAATTGCCCGCCGGCGCCGCTTGGCGGAACAATGGTCGCATCGCCCACCCCATGCCGGTGCCTGCTTGCATGACCGGCCCTTCCATCCTCCACCATGCCCACCGTCTTGATCCTGGGCGCCAACGGCCGGCTCGGCCGCGTCCTTGTCGATGCCTTCCATGCCGCTGGATGGCAGGTGTTGGCGCATGCGCGCCGCGCGCTCGCCAGCCCGGCACCAGCCGGGGTGCGCACGTTGAACCATCCGCTGACCGATCTGGCCGGGCTCGCCGCGGCGAGTGGCGAGGTACAGGTCGTCGTGCATGCGATGAACCCGCCTTATCCGCGTTGGGCCACCGAAGCACTGGCGCTCACCCATGCGGCGATGAACCTCGCGCTCCGCATCGGAGCGACCTTGATGCTGCCCGGCAATGTCTACAACTACGGCTCGCCGATGCCGGCACTGCTGACCGAATCCACGCCCCAGACACCGAGCAGCCGCAAAGGCGCCTTGCGGGTCGAGATGGAAACCGCCTTGCGCGAACGCAGCGCGCTGGCGAGCATCGTGATCCGGGCCGGCGATTTCTTCGGCGGTCCGGGCCATGGCGCCTGGTTCGACGAGGTGATCGTCAAGCCGGTGGCGCATGGCCGGCTGGTCTATCCGGGCCCGCTCGAAGTCGAACATGCCTGGGCCTACCTGCCCGATCTGGCCCAGACCTTCGTGCATGTGGCCGCGCGCCGCGACAGCCTCGACCGTCATACCAGTCTGCATTTTCCCGGCCACACGATGACCGGAACCCGGTTGGCCGAGGCCGTGACCGACAGCGCGCTGAATCTGGGTGTCCTGCGCGCCGGGCAGCGGCTGCGCATCGCCCCCTTGCCCTGGGGATGGTTGCGTTTGGGCGGACTGGTGGTGCCGATGTGGCGCGAACTCGCCGAATTGCGCTACCTCTGGAACGAGACCCATCGGCTCGATGGGCATGCGCTCACGCAATTGATCGGCACGCTCCCCGCGACCCCGCTCGGGCCGGCGGTCGAGACAGCGTTGGCAGCGCAACTTTCGCACAACGCCCACGGCGTCCACGCCCCATAATGGGCACGGCCGATTGTGGGCGCGCCCGCGCCCACGGTGGACGGTCTTCAGCAATGCGTTCAGCCCCGTGCAGTGGTTCTCCTACGTCCTGCGCTGCCTGATCGCCGCACTGTGCGTGTGGCTTTCGACGGCAGCCCATGCCGCCCCCCAGATCGGCCTTGCCCGGCTGGCCTCGCCCGCGATCGGCCAGCCCGACGCGGTCCGGGTCATGGCCGGCGATTTCGATGACGAGTTCACGATCGTCGGCGTGCCGGCGCTGCGTACCGACCAAGGGGAATTCTGGCTGCGCGTGACCGCCGCCGCGGTCGACGATCCGGACGTACCGGCAGCCTTGGTGGTGCGCAACGCGCGCAACACCACGGTGACGCTCTATGCGCCGGGCCGCGAGCCGGTCGCGCTCAATCTGTATTCGGCCGATTTCCCGATCGCGCGGGCGCGCAACGAACTGGTGTTCCCGGTCGAACTCGCCGACACGCCGCGCGCTTTTTACTTGTGGGTCAAACCCGAGACCGGCGCGATCTCCGGGCATCTGGGCCTCTCGATCGAAGCGCTGTCCGAGGTCAACGCGACCAGCGTGATGCACATGCGGATCACGAATTTCGCCCTCGGCGCGCTGTTCGCCTTGACGCTGTCGGCCTTGTTCATCTGGGTCGCGGTCCGCGACCTGCCCTACCTGTATTTCGCGGGCACGGTCGGCTTCGAATCGATCTGGCTGGTCTATGCCTCGGGCGAAGGCTATGCGCTACCGGTCTTCGACCTGGTGCGCACCATGGGCTCGGCGCCTGGCAACGCGGCCGCCATGCTCGCCACCGCCTGCTTGTGCTGGTTCATCCGCGCCGTCACGGTGGTCAGCGCGCGCGAGCGCAAATGGGTGGCCTGGTTGTCGAAGTTCGCGCTCGTCTTCACGGTCCTGGCCATGGTGCATTTCGTGGCGCCGGCCGCCGCGCTGCCGGTGCTGGCGCCGGTGTCCAACGCGATGGTGCTGGCGGCGCTCGGGGTGGTGATGATCCTGATCGTGATGCAATGGCGGCGCGGCATTCGCGGCGCCGGGCATTTCGTGCTCGCGTTCTTGCTCGTGGTCGGCTTCGTCGCCTGGGGCGTCACCAACCAATTGCTCGGCCATGTCGCGCCCGCGTTGCTGACCTACGGCTTGCCGTTCGCGATCGTCTCGACCTCGATCGTGCTGACCATCGGCCTGGCCGACCGGATGCGCGAGCAGCGCCATGCCCTGCAGGACGCGCGCCGGCGTGCCGCGACCGATCCGCTGACCGGCGTGCTCAACCGGCGCTCGATCGTCGATCATCTGCATGCGGTCATCGATGAAGCGCGCGAAACCCACGACCCGGTTTCGCTGCTCTTCCTCGACCTCGATCATTTCAAACGCATCAACGACACCTACGGTCATCTGGCCGGCGATGCCTGCCTGAAGGCCGCGGTCGCGCCCTTGCAAGCCGAACTGCGCCAATCCGACGCGATCGGCCGTTACGGCGGCGAAGAATTCCTGATCGTGTTGCAAGGCGCGAGCACCGCGCATGCGCTCGCGATCGCCGAACGCATCCGCCAGCACATCGCGCAGACCGTGGTCGAACACCAAGGTGCCTACATTTCGCTGACCTGCAGCATCGGCGTCGCTTCGAGCGATTCGACGCCCCTGCTCGCGCGCACGATGATCGACGAGGCCGACCGCGCGATGTACGCGGCCAAGCACGCCGGACGCGATCGGGTGCATCTGGCCGGCGCGGGCCATCTCGCACCGCTGGTCTAAGGCCGGCGCGGTGGCGCGCGCGCCTGACCGACATGCCTGATGGGCGCCGCGTCGAACCATGGCCTTGCGGCGCGGCCAGGCCGCGCGGTGAGTCAGCGCCGCACCCAATGGCGCAGCACTTCCTGCAGCCGGTTGATGTCGATCGGCTTCGAGACGAAATCATTCATCCCGGCTTCGAGGCATTGCTCGCGTTCGGACGCGAGCGCGGCGGCGGTCTGGGCGATGATGGGCAAACGCTGCGCGTCGAAATTGCGGCGTAACAGGCGCGTCGCCTCGATGCCGTCCATGCCCGGCATGTGCACGTCCATGAGCACCACATCGAAAGCGTCGGGCTCCGCCTCGACCAGATTGACCGCGGTCCAGCCATCTTCGGCCGGCGTGACCTGCATGCCCCATTGGGCCAGCATGGTCTCGGCGACCAGCAGATTGATCGGGTTGTCTTCGACCAGCAGCACGCGCACATCATGCAAGGCCGATTCATCCGCGACCGCGTCGATGGGCGCCGGGGCGGCGGCCGCGGCCAGCGGCAACTCGGCCCAGAAGGTGCTGCCCACCCCGACCTCGCTCGTGACCCCGACTTCGCCGTGCATCAGTTGCGCAAGCTCGCGGCAGATCGCAAGTCCGAGGCCCGATCCGCCGTATTGGCGGGTCGTCGATTGATCGGCTTGCGTGAACGGCATGAACAAGCGTTCGCGGGTCGCATCGTCGATGCCGATGCCGCTGTCGATGACTTCAAAGCGCACCCGGTCGCCGCGGCCCGCGCGCGCGCGCAGCACGATGTTGCCGGCATCGGTGAATTTGAGCGCGTTGCCGACGTAGTTGCCGACGATCTGGCGCACCCGCAACGGGTCGCCGCGCACATGGCGCGGCAAGCGGTCGTCGAGATCGAGCACCAGGGTCAGCTTGCGGCTCGCGGCCAAGGCGGCATACGCGGCATGCACGCCGATCAGCAGGTCGTGCAGATCGAAATCGACTTGTTCGAGATCGAGCCGTCCGGCCTCGATCTTCGACAGATCGAGCACGCCCGAGATCATGTCTTGCAACGCCTCGGCGCTTTCGAGGATGCGCTGCAGATGATCGCGCTGCTCGCGCATGCGCACGCTCGGCGCGAGCGCGATCCGCGCCAGGCCCACGATGGCATTGAGCGGCGTGCGGATTTCATGGCTCATGTTGGCCAGAAACGCGCTTTTGGCGCGGCTCGCGGTCTCGGCCTCGCGGCGCGCCGACTGCAACGCCATCTCGTTGCGCTTGGCGTCGGTGATGTCTTCGATGATCCAGATCGTGCCGCCTTGGGTCGGCGACGCGCGATCGATGACCTTGCCATGCACCCGGCACCAGACCGCCGCGCCATCGCGCCGGGCGAGTTCATGCTCCATGTCGACGGCGCGCCCAGCTGCGAATTCGCGCGCGAACACGGCATTGGCGCGCTCATAGACCTCGCCGGTCGGCCAGACCACCGCCGCGGATTTTCCGATCAACTCCTGGGCCGGCCAACCGAGCATTTCTGCGAAGCGCGTATTGGTACGACGGATGTTGCCGTGCCGGATCAAAGCGATGCCGACCTGCGCATTCTCGAAGATCGCTTCGAATTCGAGCCGGGTCCGTTCGCTTTCGGTGGTATCGCGCACCACCGCCACCAGATAGCGCACGCCTTCATGCACGAAGGAACTGACCGAACTCAGCACCGGCAGGATCATGCCGTCGCGGGTGCGCAGCAAATGGCTGAATTGCTGTATGGCGTTCTGCTCGCGCAGCACCGCGATCAGCCGTTCACGCTGCGCCGGCTGCGGCCACAAGCCCAGTTCGAGCACCGTGCGCCCTTGCACCTCGTCCTGGGTCCAGCCGACCAATTGCGTGAAGCCGGTCGTGACCATGAGCAGCCGGCCCGATTCGTACTCCGAAATCGTCGCGTAATCGGGGCAGACGCGAAACGCTTCGACGAGCAGACGATCCGACACGATCGATGCGCTCGAAACCGGAACGGCAGGCGTGTTGGAAACTGGGTTCATGGGCTCTTTTCCGGACAAACGGCCGACCGGCCAAGCGGCCGAACGGTCCGCCGAACCAGGCGCGATATCCACGCGCGCGCCAAGGCTTTCGGAAGCATGCGAGGCTAACCGATTTCGTCTGCGCTGCGCGAGTCGCGATTACACTCAGAGCGATCAACTTTGCCCGCCTGCGCAAACGCGCAGACGCTTTTGCCCCATGGATACCCTTGAACCTGCACGCGCCCAGACCCGTGAACGCATCGCCCGGCTGAGGGCCGTGCTGCGCGAACACGCGGTCGATGCCCTCATCATTCCCTCGTCGGACCCGCATCTGTCGGAATACCTGCCGGCACGCTGGCAAGGCCGCGCCTGGGCCAGCGGCTTCACCGGCTCGGTCGGCACCTTGATCGTCGGCGCCGAATTCGCCGGGCTCTGGGTCGACAGCCGGTATTGGGTCCAGGCCGAAGCCGAGCTGGCCGGCACCGGCATCGAACTCATGAAGATCGCTTCGGCCGCGAGCCCCGGCCATGTCGATTGGCTGCGCGCCGAACTCAAAGCCGGGCAAACCGTCGCGATCGACGGCGCGGTCCTGGGCTTGGCCGCGGCGCGCCAATTGCGCGACGCCGTCGATGGCGCCGGCGCCCGACTCGACACCCGCCGCGACCTGCTCGCGGCGGCCTGGCCCGACCGGCCCGGCCTGCCGACCGCGCCGGTTTATGAACATCTCGCGCCACATGCGGCGACTCCACGGGCCGACAAACTCGCCGCCTTGCGCGCCGCGTTGCACGCGGCCGGCGCCCAATGGCATTGGATCTCGACACTCGACGACATCGCCTGGCTGTTCAATCTGCGCGGTGCCGATGTCAGCTACAACCCGGTCTTCGTCGCCCACGCCCTGATCGGCGAGGCCCAAGCGACTTTGTTCGTCGCCGAAGGCAAGATCGACGCCAAATTGCGCGCCGTGCTCGCCGCCGATGGCGTCTCGGTCGCGCCCTACGCCCAGGCGGCCGGCGCCTTGGCCGGGCTGCCGGCCGCCGACACGCTGCTTCTCGATCCGCGGCGCGTCACGCTGGGTCTACGCGAAGCGGTGCCGGCACCGATGCGGGTCATCGAGGCCATCAATCCGACCACGCTCGCGAAGTCGCGCAAGACTGCGGCCGAGGCCTTGCATGTGCGCGCGGCCATGGAACAAGACGGCGCCGCGCTGGCCGAATTCTTCGCATGGTTCGAAGCCGCGCTCGGGCATGAAACCATCACCGAACTCACGATCGACGAACGCGTGAATGCGGCCCGCGCGCGCCGGCCCGGCCATGTGAGCCCGAGTTTCGGCACCATCGCCGGCTTCAACGCGAACGGCGCGATGCCGCATTACCGCGCCACCGATGCCGCGCACGCGACGATCTCCACCCCCAACGGTCTGGCCGCGCAAGGCTTACTGCTCATCGATTCGGGCGGGCAATACCTGGGCGGCACCACCGACATCACGCGCGTGGTCGCGGTGGGCACGCCCTCAGCCGAACAAAGGCGCGATTTCACGCTGGTGCTCAAAGGCATGATCGCGTTGTCGCGCACCCGGTTTCCGCGCGGCACGCGCTCGCCGGTGCTCGACGCGATCGCGCGCGCGCCGATCTGGTCGGGCGGCATCGATTACGGTCATGGCACCGGCCATGGGGTGGGCTATTTCCTCAATGTGCACGAGGGGCCGCAAACCATCTCGCCGCATGCGCCGACCGAGCCCCACACCGCGATGGAGCCGGGCATGATCACCTCGAACGAGCCCGGCATCTATCGCCCGGGGCGCTGGGGCGTGCGCATCGAGAACCTGTTGCTCAATGTAGCGCACGAGACCACGGCCTTCGGCGAATTCCTCGCCTTCGAGACCTTGAGCCTGTGCCCGATCGACACCCGGTGT
>JADHEF010000116.1_pt1 | contig 91860 bp, 69 predicted proteins | sample 8952391 | NCBI WGS metagenome assembly JADHEF01 (sample SAMN16124439, study PRJNA663245) | bioreactor sludge metagenome | isolation source: sludge (nitrite) | place: India:Bengaluru | collected 2019-02-28
GTCTACCATCTACACTCTGCGCCCGCGCAGAGTGTAGATGGTAGACCTGACCCCCTCCTGCTCGCCCGCGGCCGGGCGCGGCTTCACACAACTTCACCTGCCGGAAGAAGGGGCGCAACGGGGCTCCTTCATCTTTCCCCTCGGCGGACGGACACCAGCCCTCCGCCCAAGGAGACGAAGATGAACGAGAACACCCCCACCTCTCCCGACGCCCCCGAGAGCGCCCCGGCGAAGTGCCGCAGGCGCGGTCGCACCCTCTTCCTCGGCGCCCTCTTCCTGGGCGCGGCGGCGGTCCTGACGACGGGCGCCCTCCAGGCGCTCGGCCTCGGTCCGTTCCGGGGAGGCGCCTGCGGGCACCTGGACCCCGCGCAGGTGGAGAAGAAGATCGACCGGATCGCCGGCTGGATCGTCGAGGACCTCGACGGGACGCCGGAGCAGCAGGCGAAGCTCGCCGCGATCGCGAAGGACGCCGCGAAGGACCTCGAGCCCCTCCACGGCGAGCTCGTCGCCGGTCGGGAAGAGGTCGTCGCGATCCTGACCGCCGAGAAGGTCGACCGGGCCGCCCTCGAGGCGCACCGGGCGCGTCACGTGCAGCAGATGGACGACGCCTCCCGGCGGCTCGTGGCGGCCGTCGCCGAAGCGGCGGACGTCCTCACCCCGGCGCAGCGGCGGAAGGCCGCGGAGAAGCTCGAGTCGTTCCACTCCCGCTTCGGCCACTGAACGGAGCCCGGGACCGGCGGGCCGGAAGCGGGGCCGCGGACCACTGGCGGCCCCGCCTCCCCGCCGCCCGGATGGACGATGATGCCGCCATGGCGACCCGAATCCTGATGATCGAGGACGACGCGAGGCTCGCGGAGATGGTCGCGCGGGACCTCGGCCGGAGCGGCCTCGAGGTGACGTGCGCCGGGACGGCGACCGAAGGGCTCGCGCGGATCGCGCGCGAGCCCTTCGACCTCGTCCTCCTCGACCTGATGCTCCCCGACGCCGACGGCCTCGACGTCTGCCGCCGGCTTCGGGCGACGGGCTCCGGCGTCCCCGTCATCATGCTCACCGCCAAGGGCGACCCGACGGACCGCGTCGTCGGCCTCGAGCTCGGCGCCGACGACTACCTCGGCAAGCCGTTCGACCCGCGCGAGCTCCTCGCGCGGATCCGCGCCGTCCTCCGGCGCCCCGCCGCGGTCGGCGGGGCGCCGCCGCGGGTCCTCCGCTTCGGGAGGCTCGAGGTCGACGCCGACGCGCGCGTCGCCCGCGTCGACGGCGAGGAGCGGCCGATGACGGCGCATCAGTTCAACCTCCTTCTCGCGATGGCCGAGAGGGCGGGTCGGGTCCTCTCGCGCGAGCGGATCATGGAGCTCGTGAAAGGGGAGGCGCTCGAGGCGTTCGACCGTTCCATCGACGTCCACGTCGCGCGGATCCGCGCGGCGATCGAGGACGACCCGAGGAGCCCGCGGCGCATCCTGACCGTGAGGGGCGCGGGCTACGTCTTCGCGCGGAGCCAGGACGCGTGAGGTCGTCCCGGCACCCGGCCGCCCGGCTCCACGCGCGGATCTACGTGGCCGTCCTCGCGAGCGTCGTCCTCGTGGCGCTCCTCGCCGGGGCGGCGTGGCATCTCCACTACGGGCGCGAGCCTGTGGAGAACGGGCTCGACCTCTCCGCGGAGATCGCGGGCGAGCTCCTCCCGCCCGCGGGCGCTCCCGTCGCCCTCCAGCAGGCGGCGCTCGATCGCTGGGGTTCGCGGACCCGCGCCCGCCTCTCGCTGTTCACGCCGGCGGGCGAGCGGGTCGCCGCTCACGGGGAGCCTCTGCCGCCGCCCCCGGGCGGTCTCACCTCGAGCACGACGTCGCACCGGGCCGGCGTCGGCCCGGCGGTCGTCCTCCGCCTCCCCGACGGCCGCTGGCTCGTCGCCCGGCGGGCGGCGCCCGCCCGTCCGGCCCTCGGCTTCCTCGGCTTCCTCCTCCTCGCGGCGCTCGCCGTCGCGCTCGCCGCCTGGCCGATCTCGCGCCGGATCACGCGGAGGCTCGAGCGGCTCCGCGAATCGGTCGAGGCGCTCGGCGCGGGCGACCTCGGCTCGCGTGTCCCCGAAGAAGGGAAGGACGAGGTCGCCCTCCTCGCCGCGAGCTTCAACCGCGCCGCCTCGCGGATCGAGGAGCTCGTGGGCGCGCAGCGGCGCCTCCTCGCGAACGCCTCGCACGAGCTCCGGACGCCCCTCGCCCGTCTCCGCGTGGCGGCGGGCCTCCTCGACGGCGAGCCGGCCGCGAAAGGGGAGGTCGCGCGGAGCGTCGCGGAGCTCGACGCGCTCGTGGAGGAGATCCTCTTCGCGAGCCGGCTCGAGGCGGGAGCGCCTGACGAGCCCTTCGAGGAGGTCGACCTGACGGGCCTGGCCGCCGAGGAGTGCGCGCGCTCCGGCGCGGTCCTATCGGGAGACGTGGTCACGCTCCACGGCAGCCCGCGCCTCCTCCGCCGGATGCTCCGGAACCTGCTCGAGAACGCGCGGCGCCACGGTGGCGGGCCCGTCGAGGCCGAGGTCAGGCGGGGCCCGTCGGGCGCCGCCGAGGTCGAGGTCCTCGACCGCGGACCGGGCGTCCCGCCCGAGCTCGCCGAACGGATCTTCGAGCCCTTCTTCCGCCTCCCCGGCACAGCCGACGGGGGCGCCGGCCTCGGCCTCTCGATCGCGAGGCAGGTCGCGCGGAAGCACGGCGGCGACGTGACGTGCGCGCCCCGCGAGGGGGGCGGCTCGAGGTTCCGGGTCCGGCTCGCCTGACGGGCTCCTACTCGTTCATCCGGTAGCTGTCGCGTAGGGCGAGGACCTCGCCCCTCCAGATCCTGCCGAAGCGGGCCGCGTCGAACGCGGGGCGCCGGACGAGCCGGAGCGCCATCGCGGCCTGCTTCTCCGTGGCGCCGGAGCGCTCGTGGAGCTTCAGGGCGTAGGACGAGAAGTCGCGGACGAGGACGTCGAACACCTGGTCGAGGGCGTCGTCCGAGAGGGTGTGGTGCGCCGCCCCCTCGAGGACGAGGTGGGCGTAGACGGCGAGGGCGAAGAGGTCGCCGACGGCGAGGAGGAGGTCGACGTCCTTCGACTGCTCCTCGGTCGGCGCGGCCGCGGCGACGAGCTCGCGGAACGCGCCGAGCTGCTCGCGGAAGAGGGCGACGTTCGGGACTCGCGCGTGCGCCGCGAAGGCCGGCTCCCAGTCGTGGAAGCGGATCTTCCCGAGGCCGCTCGCCGGACCCTGCGCGAAGAGGAAGGCGTCGTGGGCCGGCTCGGTCCGGCGCCCCACCTCGGGGCAGGACGTCGGGCGGAAGAGCCAGTTCGCGAGGAACTTGACGATGAGCGCGATGTTGACGTGGACCGTCCCCTCGAGCTTCGGCAGGGCGCGGATGTCGCGCGCGGCCATCTCGAAGACCATGTCCTTCTCGAAGCCCTTCGCGGCGATGACGTCCCAGAGGAGGTCGACGACCTTCTCCCCCTCGGTCGTCACCTTCATCTTCACGAGCGGGTTGTAGAGGAGGTAGCGCCGGTCCTCGAGCGAGGCGGCCCGCAGGTAGTCCGAGGCGCGGAAAGCGAAGACCTTCATCGCGACGAGGCGCGCCCAGGCGTCGACGAACATTCGCGCGACGTGCGGGAAGTCGGTCACCGACATCCCGTAGAGGCGCCGTGCCGCCGCGTGGTTCAGCGCCTCGTGGAACGCGTGCTCGCAGATCCCGATCGAGGCCCATCCGAGGTTGTACTTCCCGACGTTGACGGTGTTCAGCGAGGCGTCCCAGGCCTCCCGACCGGCCGACAGCACCTCGCCGGCCGCGACGGGGTAGCCGGCCAGCTCGAGCTCGGCGACGTACGACTGGCTCGCGACGACGTTCTTCACGAGCCGGTAGCCCGGGCGCTTCGGGTCGGCGGCGAAGAAGACGTAGTCGCCGCTCGCCGCCATCTTCCCGAAGACGGAGACGATCGCGGCCTCGTTCCCGTTGCCGATGTAGTACTTCGCCCCGTCCGCGACGAACGCGTCGCCCTTCGGCGCGAGCGTCATCGAGGTCGAGTAGATGTCGGCGCCGTGCTCCTTCTCCGAGAGGCCGAACGCGAAGATGCCGCCGTCCGCGAGCGCCGCGGCGGCCTTCCTTCTCATCTCCCCGTTCGCGCTCATCCAGAGCGGCCCGAGGCCGAGGATCGAGACCTGCCACGTGTACCAGTAGCAGAGGCCGTAGAACGCGAGGACCTCGTTGACCCAGCAGTTGCGGAACGTGTCCCACCGCGCGTCGGGGCCCCCGAGCTCCGGCGGCGTCAGGAGGTCCGCGAAGAGCCGCTCCCGCTTCTGAAAAGCCAGGAAGTCCGCGTACCAGGCCCGGTCGAAGTCGTCCTGCTTCAGCCGCGCCTTCCCCTTCGCCTCGAAGAAGGCGACCGTCTTCTCGACGATCTCCCGCGAGCGCGCGTCGAGAGGGAGCTCCCCGAGCCTCTTCGGGTTCAGGATCATGGCGTCCTCCGTCCCCCCAGCCTACCCCAGGGGAGAGGGGTCAGGTCTACCATCTACACTCTGCGCGCGTCCTCCGGCCGGGTCGGAGGCGTCGGGCCGGGCGCGCCGGCGAGGCGCCTGAACCCTTCGCGTTTCGCGGCGTATAACCCATTGGCGGGAGGACGAGATGGCCGATGCGGGCCGCGGAATCGAACAGCAGCTGGAGGAGAGCGTTCGCCGCGTGCTCGGCGCGCTCGAGCGGGCGCCCGTCGCGAGGATCGAGGTCGTCGCGAACGAGGTCTCCCGCGCGGTCGAGCAGGTCGTCTCCCAGGTCGATCGCGCGTCGAGCCGGGGCCTGTCGAGGGAAGAACGACGCCTGGCGAGGCGGCTGCGGGAGGAGGACGAGGCGAGCCTGCCCCAGGCCTGGGTGATGTCCGGAGCCGCCGCCGTCGCCGGACTCATCGGCCTCACCCAGCCGCAGCTCTTCTGGTTCTTCTTCGTCGGCTTCGGGTTCGCGATGGCTGCGGCCGACATCTTCGCCAAGGTCCGGCGCCGCGAGCGCCGCCAGGCGGAGGAGCCGCAGGCGAGCCGCGCCGAAGCGACCGTCAGGACGGCCGGGCAGGCCGTCCCGGCGCCGCTCGTCACGCCACCCCCTCCGGCGCGGCCCGAGAGCCCTGCCCTCGCGGCGATCTCGGCCCGCGAGGCGCGCGTCGACGGCATCTGCAACCGGCTCCTCTCGGAGCTTTCGGGGGCGCCGCCCCTCGTGCGGGAGCTCCTCCGCAGGCCCGAGCAGACCGTCGAGGCGCTCCGCTCGGCGTCGAGGGAGCTGGCCCGGCGCGAGCGCGAGCTGCGCGGGATGCTCTCCGAGGACGAAGGGGAGCGGCTCCTCGGCGAGCGGGCGGAGCTCGCCGCGCGCACGGAGGCCGCCCCCGACGCGGTCGTGAAGAGCCGCCTCGCGGCGGCGCTCGAGGCGCTCGACGCCCAGCTCGTCCACCGGGCCGAGCTGACGACCGCCGCGGCCCGCATCGAGGCCGAGGGGACGCGGATCCTCTACTCTCTCGAGAGCCTGCGCGCCCAGGTCCTTCGCGCCTTTGCTGCCGACGCCGCCGCGGCCGACGTCACGCGTGAGAGCCTGAAGGGGGGGCTCGAGACGCTCCGCGGGGAGATCGACGCCGTGGCGACCGCGCTCGAGGAAGTGCACGGGGTCGGAGCGGCGTCGGCCTCCTCGTCCGCCGGTGGTCCGACCGCCGCCGCGCGCGCGGCCCTTCGACAAGCGGGAACGCGCTGAGGGCGCTGCCGCCGATGACCTCGGCCGCCCGTCCGTCTCGGGTCGGAGCCCCCGGTACCGGCCGCCGCCGCCGCGGTTTCCCGGCCGGCAATTCCGTCCGTCGTCTCGTCCTGCCGCTCGCGCTTCTCCTTCTCCCCGCCGCCGGCCTTCTCGGAGAGCCGGTCGACGTCCCCGGCGGGCCCGCGAGCATTCGCCGTCTCCTCGACCTCGGGGAGCGGCGCACGGAGTCGGACTTCTTCGCCGAAGTGGGGCGGGTCCTCCTCTCCGGGACGAACCCGGCCGACCCGTGGAGCAAGAGCGAGAAGCGCCAGGCGGTCGTCTCCTTCGCGGAAGACGTCGCGGAGTGGAAGGAGAAGCAGGGCTGTCCCGCGATCCTCTCGACGAGGCCGGGAGCGTGGGAGGGGACCCGGCGCGCGCTCGGCTGGCTCGGCTACCGGGTCCGGGGAGAGGGCCCGGCATTCGAGGCGGAGCCCCTCGCCGAGCCCGAGGCGGTGCGCCGACAGACCTTCCTCGACGTCCTGGGGCAGCCTGCCACGGAGGTCCTGGCGCGCCTCGCGGCCGGAGAGGACGTCCGCGTGGAGTGCGCGTCGGGCCAGGCGGAGATCCCGTTCGGGCTGGCGGCCTGGCGGGAGACGCTCGGACTCGACGAGAAGCGGCTGAACGCGGGGAACGCCTTCCTCCGTTTCGTCACGGACGTCCCGGCGTCCCGGATGATGGTGGCCCTGCACGGGGTCGACGCGAGGACCCGGGAGGAGCTCCGGTCGGTGGGCGGGCCGGCCGGAGGCTACGCCGGCTGGAAGCTCGTCTTCGAGAAGGCGCTCGACGGCTTCGCCCTCTACCCGGAGGCCCTCGAGATCCGAAACGGGAAGATCCGGTTGCCGGGAGGAGACGCGGCCGTTCCGGTCTGGGAGGCGGTCGTCGGAGAGCCGCCGTCCGACCTTGCGCGATTCGTGGTGAGGTTCTTCGGCTCCGGCTCGGGGAAGGCCGCCTACGTGGCCGACGCCCTCCGGCCTCTCCCGGAGGCGACCGCGCGGGCCTTCGTCCTCGGCGCGACGACCGGCGGCGACGAAGCCGTCGAGCGGTTCGAGCGCCTCTACTCCTCCATCGGGAAGACCGGCCGGAGCTACGGGAACAGCCAGCGCGACCCCTGGGACTTCACCCACCTCGCCGGGTTCCTGAGACCCGCCGCCGGAGGAGAGCTCGCCCTCCCGGGCGGCGCCGGCATCTGGATGGAAGCTCTCTCCCGCTCCGACCTGCCCGCGGACGAGCGGGAGCTCGCGACCCTTCTCTCCGCCGCGGCCGTCCGGACCGAAGGGCCTGCGGAGGCGCTCGAGCGGATCCTTCGGGAAGAGACCGACGGCGTCTCCGGTCCGCTGCCGGCGCTGAAGCGGTTCGTCGTCATCTCGAGCCTCGTCCGCGACCGGCCCGTTCTCGGCGATCCGGGCACGGTCCTCCTCCTCGCCCGAGGCGTCGACCGCTTTCTTGCGTGCTACGCGCCGCTCGAGGAGCTGCCGCTCGGGAGTCCGGAGACGGCCCGTCAGTACCTCTTCACGCTGAACCGCCTCGACACGAACGGAACCGATCGCGACGCCGAGCTCCGCGCCGGGCTCTTCCTGGCCTCGGTAGAGCTCCTCTCGGAGCTCTACCGGAGCGGGTCGGTCTCCGACGACGCGGCTCGCGCGCTCTTCTCGTCGCTCCTCGGGCAGCCGCTGTTCGCGACGCCCCGAACCGCTCCCGCAGCGGGGATCGAATTCTTCGACCGCTGGCTCTACGGGAGCCTCCTCGGCGCTCTCCGCGAGGAGGAGACGCGCTTCCTCGGCGCGGGAGGCTCAGAGCCGCTCGCGTGGGAGGACGAGGAGGGGCCGGGACCGGCGAAGAACGTCGACGAGCTTCTCCTCGCGGCGCTCTGTGGCTTCCGGCCCCCGGCCGCTCTCGCCTGGCGGGGAGGCTCGTACACGTACGACGCGACGGTCGACGCCACGGCGCGACGTCGGACGTTTGCCCGGACCCAGGACCACGTCCCGCTCTGGGTGCTCTCCCGAGCGGCCGCCGAGCGCGAGAACGCGCTCTCTTCCGCGCGCGAGGGAAACGTCGAAGCGACCCGTGCCGCGGTCGGCGCTCTCCTCGAGAGTCTCGGCGCGATTCCTCCGGGGCGGGAGGCCGACGAGAGAGTCGTCGCGACCGCGTCCGGCGCGCGCCACGTCCTCGGGACGCTCCAGGCCGCGAAGGCCGGCGACCTCCTCGCCCTCCTCGAGTCGGGCCTTCCGCGCCTCGATGCGCTCCGGACCGAGCGGACGCTCGAGGCGCTCGCCGTCCACGTCTACTCCGGGCGGGTCCTCGACCCGAGCGACCTCCCCTTCGCCGATTCCCTGCTGGTGAAGAGGCACTCTCTTTCGTGGGGCCCCCGGAAAGGCATCGTGCTCCCCTCCCCGTTCCAGCCGGCGCGGATCGACACCCCCGGAGAGGGGGCGCCCCTGAGGCTCGCGGGAACCCTGGCGGGGATCGGAGGTCCGCTCGGTCTCCTGCACGCGGAAGGTCTCGTGTACGACGGAGGAGCCTTCCTCTCGAACGACGCCGTCCGCGCCGGCCTCGTCCTTCCCACCGTGCTCTTCACGCCGGCGCGGCTCGACGACGAGGCCCTGCGGTTCGTCGCCCTCGCCAGCCGGGCCGCCGAGCAGCTCCCGGCGGCCCTCGCCGGCCTCCCCGAAGCGGATCGGCACGAGGCCTGGAGCCGGATCGCCCGCGATCTCGTCCCCGCTTCCCGGCGAAATCGGCTCGCCCGGGAGGGGGCCGTCGCGGCGGCGGACGACCTCTCTCCGTCGGACCTCTTCCGGATCGGGCGGCGGCTCGCGCTCGGGGCCGACGGCTCGCTCCCCGACGTTCCGGCCGCGCGGGAGGCGCGCGAGGTCTGGGCTCGTCGTGTCGCACGGCTCGGTGAGGCCGGGGCGAGGGCGGGCCTCGACGAGCTCGGGCCGAGGGCCTTCCACTGGGCGGGGAGGAACCGCCTCGCCGACCTCGACCTCCCTTCGTACGAACGGCTCTCCGAGTACCGCGTTCCCCAGGTCTTCGGCGATCGCCTCCACGACCTCCAGGTCGCCGTGGCGAGGTCGGTCTCCGACTCCGGCGATCCGGCCGCGCTCGTCCCGCTCGTCCTCCGATCCGCGCGCGACGCCCTCCTCGAGCGGGCGCGGATGGCGTTCGCCTCCGACTGGCGACCGCTCGCCGCGACGTCCGCGTCCTACTGGCCGGCGGCGAGGGACGAGGTCCTCGGCGCCGCGCTCGCGGAGGGCCGGGTCCGGCGGATGTAGATTCGGGACGGATGACTGCGATGAAGCGACGCTCGTTCCTGGCGCTCTCCACCCTGATCTTCGCGCTCGCGACCGGCCCGGCCCTCGCCGACGAGACGCCCTCCCTCCGGATCGTGAGGCCGGGACCCGACGACATCCCGCTCGGCGAGACGGCGATCGAGGTCCGGTTGACCGGGCAGCGGCCCGGCGACGCCGTCGAAGTCTTCGTCGACGGCCGGCCCGCCGGCACGCTCCACGGCGAGCCCTGGACGCTCACCTGGAGCGCGGGGAGCGCGCCGCGGCCGCACCGCATCGAGGCCGTCCTCCGCCGCGACGGCGCCGAGGCCGCGGTCTCGCGGGTGAGGACCCGCGGCCTCGGGTTTTCCGCGACCGCCGACGCCCGGGTCGTCTCCCTCTCGCCGATCGTCACCGACTCGGGCGGGCGCTACGTGAGGGGCCTCGTGCGCGAGGACTTCTCCGTCTCCGTCGACGGCCAGCCGCAGGCGATCGAGACCTTCGAGTCGGTGAACTCCGCCCTCTCGGTCGTCCTCGTCCTCGACCAGTCGAGCTCCATGGCGCTCAAGCTCCGGAACGCGCGTGCGGCGGCGCTCGAGTTCCTCGGCGCGCTGAAGCCGGGCGACCGGGCCGCCGTCCTCACGTTCGCGTCGAACGTGGTCGGCTTCACCCCCTTCTCGACGGACCGCGCCGCGGCGCGGAAGGCTCTCGAGGCCGCACGCGTGAGCGGGGAGACCGCGCTCTACGACGCCGCCGCCGTGACTCTCCGGAAGCTCCGTGAGACGAGCGGCCGGCGCGCGGTCGTCCTCTTCACCGACGGCGAGGACAACCGGAGCCGGATGTCGATCGACCAGGTCGTGGATCTCGCGCGCGCCACCGAGGCGAGCGTCTTCACCGTGGCGCAGGGAAACGCGGAGGTGCGGGCGCTCCTCAGGGGCCTCGACCGCCTCGCCCGGGAGACGGGCGGGCGGGCCTGGTTCATCTCCTCGATCAAGTCTCTTCCGGATGTCTTCCGAGAGGTCGTCACGGAGCTCGAGAACCAGTACTTCCTCACGTTCACTCCCGCCGACCAGCGGCCGCGGACCTGGCACCGGGTCGAGGTAAAGACCACGAAGCCGGGCCTGACCGTCCGCGCGCGGAAGTCGTTCCGGATCGACTGACGTTCGAGAAGAACGCCGCCTCGGGGCTTCGTCGAGAGACGGTCAGCGGACGAAGAAGCTCCTGTCGAAGAAGAGGAGGAGCGCCGTCAGCCGGCGCAGGTCGTCGAACGAGGCGCAGCAGGGGGACGCCTCTCCCCAGATCGTCCCGTGGCGCCGGATGGCGCCGCTCTCCTCGATCCGCTCGATGACCGTCCCGTTCCGGCGCAGCGTCCCGTCTTTCTCGATCCTGGCCCAGAGGCTCCCGCCCTTGCGGACGTCCATCTCCTCGCCGTCGAGGCCGGTCGGAGCGCGGCCGCCCTGCTACTCACGTCCCGCCTCCGGGTCCGCCCCGAGGGAGGGACCATGGCCGAGGAACGCAGCTACGGGGATCGTCCCGCGACCGTCACGGTCGGCCTCGTGGACGGACGGACGTTCGTGGGGCGGCTCGGACGCTTCCGCCCCGCCGACGCCGACCTCCTCCTCATGATCCGGGCCCGGGACGCCGCCGGGATCGCTTCCGAGACGCCCCAGCGCGTCGCCTCCGAGCAGGTCGCCTACGTCGCCGTCCGGCGGAGCGGGGCGCCGGTCGCGGTTCCCTCGGGCGAGACGGTGAGCCTCGACGTCCACGTCGCCGGGGGGCAGACGTTCGCCGTCTCGGTCGAGACGGCCCGCTAGGACGACCGGCTCGGCTTCTGGGGCGCTCCGGCGCGCGCCTCGAGCGCCTTCGGCGAGGTCTGGTTCTACGCGCACGGCGTCAACGCGCGGGAGGAGAAGGTCACGCTCGGCGCCCTCGTCGTGGAGCACGGCGCCCTCGGGGGCGACGGCCTCGCGCGCGGCCTCGAGAAGCAGGCCGCGGCGCGGGAGGTCCCGCTCGGGCAGATCCTCGTCGAGCAGAAGAAGGTCGGCGAGGAGGAGGTCGCGGCCGCCGCGGCGACGCAGAAGGACGCGATTTCGAAGGGGAAGCGCCTCCGCCTCGGAGAGGTGCTCGTCGAGGCCGGGCTGGCCCGCGAGGAGGACATCGAGGTCGCCCTCGCCGAGCAGAAGAAGCGGCGCGGGAAGCGGATCGGGCAGGTGCTCGTCGAGATGGGCCTCGTCAGCGAGCAGGAGATCGCGCGGGCGCTCTCGAGGTAGTTCAACGTCCCCTTCGTCGACCTCGACGCCGTGGAGATCGACCCGAAGGCCGTCTCCCTCGTCCCGATGGACCTCATCCAGCGCTACGGCGTCCTGCCGATCCGGGCCGACGAGACGAGCGTGACGATCGCGCTCTCGGACCCGCTCGCCTACGAGGCGATCGACCTCCTCCGATTCACGCTCGGGAAGCGGATCGTGGAGAACGTGGCGACCCCGTCCCAGCTCGCCCGGCTCATAGAGCCGCTCCAGGTCGTCAAGGAGGACGCGCCCCTCACCGACCAGATGGAGGAGATCCTCTCCTCGATCGAGATCGAGCCCTCCTCCGAAGGGGGCCCGGACGCGCGCGACCTCTCGGTCGCCCGCGACGACGAGAGCGGCGTCGCGAAGCTCGTGAACCAGATCATCGTCGACGCCTACAACCGGGGCGTCTCCGACATCCACATCGAGCCGGACGGCGACGAGCGGGAGACGACGGTCCGCTTCCGGATCGACGGAATCTGCGAGACCTACCGGAAGTTCCAGCCCGCGCTCCGGTCGCGCCTCGTCGCGCGGCTGAAGATCATGGCGAACCTCGACATCACCGAGAGGCGCAAGCCGCAGGACGGGAAGATCCGGCTCCGGATGAAGGACAAGCCGGTCGAGCTGCGCGTCGCGACGATTCCGGTCGTCAGCCGGGACGAGGACGTCGTCATGCGGATCCTCGCGGCGGGCGAGCCGATCCCGATGGAGAAGCTCCTCCTCTCGCCGCGGAACTTCTCGGAGCTGAAGCGGGTCGTCTCGGTCCCCTACGGCCTCGTCCTCGCGGTCGGCCCGACCGGCTCGGGCAAGACGACGACGCTCCACTCGCTCGTCGGCTCGATCAACACGACGGCGCGGAAGATCTGGACGGCGGAGGACCCGGTCGAGATCACCCGGAAGGGGCTCCGGCAGGTGCAGGTGCAGCCCCGGATCGGCTTCACCTTTGCCACGGCGCTCCGGGCGTTCCTCCGCGCCGACCCCGACGTCATCATGGTCGGCGAGATGCGCGACCACGAGACGGCCTCGATCGGCATCGAGGCCTCCCTCACGGGGCACCTCGTCTTCTCGACCCTCCACACGAACAGCGCCCCCGAGACGGTGACCCGCCTCGTAGACATGGGGCTCGACCCGTTCACGTTCTCCGACGCCCTCCTCGCCGTCCTGGCCCAGCGCCTCGCGAGGCGCCCCTGTCCGGCCTGCAAGGCGCCGTTCGAGGCCACGCCCGCCGAGCGGGAAGAGGTGGCCGGACTCCTCGGCCGCGAGCTCCTCGAGAAGACGCTCGAGGGGCAGCCCCTGACGCTCCACCGCGCCGCCGGCTGTCCGAAGTGCGAGGGGCGCGGCTACAAGGGGCGGCTCGGCGTCCGCGAGCTGCTCGTGAACGACGAGCGCCTGCGCCTCGCGATCCAACGGAAGTCGAGCGTCGACGAGGTCCGCGCGATGGCGGTGGAGGGCGGGATGACGACTCTCCTCCAGGACGGCATCCTGAAGTGCCTCCAGGGGCACACCGACGTTCGGCAGATCCTCGCCGTCTGCAGCCGCTGAAGGGGCCGGCGGGGAAGGGGAGCGGCGCAGCCCGGCCGGCCCCCCCCGGGACCCTTGGCTCGATCCTGTTCGGTCGATGCGCACGCTCCCGTACTTGGTTGACCCGGGCTCCTCCGGCGTCACGCACGCAGAGTGCCTGGGCGAGCCCTGCCGTCTTTCCGGATGCCAAACGTCTCCTGCTTCGCGGCGGAACCTACCGTTCTCACTGTTCAAATCCCGGAGTCTGGGTACGTTCGGCAAAGGTCTCCGGCTGGAGGTCGTCGGGTTGCGTGAGCGCATACGCAGGGAACGCAGTTGACAGCTCTTGACGTTCCTCTGGCGACGCCCGTGAACAGTGGGGAACCGTGAGGTCGACGGAGGCGCTGGAGTCATACCGTCCGGCGCGTACCCAGGAGCGGAGAGGAACCATGTCTTCGAGGACGCTGCGAATGCGCAGAGGCCCTCTCGGTCGCCAACTCCGCGGCCGATGCGTGGCGAGTCAATTCGACACGAGTCAATTCGTCTCTTGACGAATTGGCCCCGGGGGGGGTACGTTCTTGCGACGAGTCCGGCGCGTTCACGAGATGCCCGAAGTGGATGGTCATGGACACATCGAACGACAGCCGCGACGGGAAGCAGTGCCGATCGCCGAGGTCGAAATCCGAAATGGAGGTCGTGATCTGATGAAGAAGCTGTTGATCGCGCCGTTGGTCCTCGCTTCGGTTCTGTGGTGCCCACAAGTGAACGCCTCGCATGCGCTCTGCAAGGACGAAGCGGAAAACCCGATCCCTTGCGAAAAGGACGGGGGGGGCGGGGGGATTGGCGCTGGGAGCTGCAACGGTGCCTACCGAGGCATTTGTCGGAGCAACTACTCCAACTACTATGGAACGGAATGCTACGTCTCATGGTGCGAGGCTGAACCCGCGTCCGGCGGCGCTTGCACCACGGACACGAGGCCGGAGTGCTATATCGGTAAGGACAGGAACGACGATCCAAGCTACGTCGAGGTGAACGTTTGCACGTTGTGTCCGAGGGGCGATCTGTGAGGGGCATGCCGGCTCTGGCGACCGTGCTCGTCGCGGTTTCTGTCCTCGCGCCTGTCGCGAGGGCACAGTCCCCCGAGCCGAGCGCTTCACCGTTCGCTCCAATCGTGTCGGGCATTCCGACCGCCGAGGTCGGAGTCCCGGACGATATCCGGACGGACGGAAGAGAGTTCTTCGTCGTTCCCGTTCGTGCCGGGGGCGTGTTCTGGATCATCGACTCCGAGCTGACCGAGCGGCGGAAGGTGACCGTGCAGCCTCCGCCTGCGATTACCGAGCTCTCCATTCGGAGCGTGGACCGGCTCGGAAGCAAGAGGCTCGTCGCGAGCGCGAGCTGGGTCGAGGAGAACGTCTCCCGCAGCGGCCTTCTCTTCCTGAACGACGAGGGCGTCGTCGAGAGCTACTCCGGATACGGCTTCTCGGTCCGTTCGGTCGTAGTCGGCCCGACGAAGGAGTGGATCATTGCTTCGATTCAGGAGCCGATCGATCCGAAGTCCGACGACCTTCACCGGCCGACCTTGAACACCGTTGCCGAGTTCACGACCGCCGGGAAGCTCATCGGGATGCAGTCGATGAACGTGGGGAACATCGTCACGACGTTCGACGAGATGTTTCGCACCCATCGCCTTCGGAAGGTCTTCCTGATTCGGGACTCGGTGCTTCTGACGTATCCATTCACGACGTCCCGGGTACCGTTCCCGAGCGCATACGTTCTGCCCGGGTGGGCAGTCGAGACGGCGGCGATGAGGAAAGCGGGAATCCCGAGGGACTACTCGCGAAACTGGGTGGCGACGTTGGCTCCGCGAATTGCGGGCGACGAGAAGGTGCGTCTCAAGCCGGTCGGCATCGTCCCGTCAGTCTCCGAGGGCAAGAGCGGCCTGCTCGTCGCATGGCTCAGTGCGGGGCCGGAAGATGAGAGCCGGGATACGCCCCACCGGGATCGCGGGTGGCTCTTTCTCGCTCGCTACGACATCGAAGGCGGGAAGCCGAAGAGCTGGGTCGAGATCGAGGACGGTACGCGGATCGGCGAGCTGACTTCGAGCCCCGATGGCCAGGCCTTCGCCGTCACCTACCGTGACATGTCGAAAGAGTGGTCGATCGCGAGAATCGACTTCTAGACCGAATACGCCTTTGGGCGGCCGGCTGCCGCAAAGGCCGGCCGCCCAGGGCGGCTTCAGGATCCCAGGTCTCTCTTCAGTCGAACCGAACGCTGACGATTTTGCTGACGCCCGGCTCCTCCTGCGTGACGCCGTAGAGCGCCTGGGCCGTCTCCATCGTCCTCTTGCTGTGCGTGATGAGGACGAACTGCGTCTCCTCGGAGAGCTCGTTGAGGAGCGTCGTGAAGCGGTCGATGTTCGCCTCGTCGAGCGGGGCGTCGACCTCGTCGAGGATGCAGAACGGGGAGGGCTTGTAGCGGAAGATCGAGACGAGGAGCGAAACGGCGGTGAGCGCCTTCTCGCCGCCCGAGAGGAGCCCGATCGTCTGGTTCCGCTTGCCGGGGGGCTGGGCCATGATCTCGATCCCCGAGTCGAGCGGGTCGCTCTCGTCGAGGAGCTGCATCGAGGCGGTGCCGCCGCCGAAGAGCTTCTGGAAGACCTGCGCGAAGTTCGCGTTGATCGCGACGAACGCCTGGGTGAAGCGCTCGGAGGACGTGAGGTTGATCGTCCGGATCGTCTCGAGGATCTGGTCGAGCGACTTCTCCAGGTCGAGCTTCTGCGTCGACATCTCCTGGAGCCTCTTGCTCTCGACGTCGAACTCCTCGAGCGCCGCGTGGTTGACCGGGCCCAGCCGCTCGAGGGCGACCGTCTTCTGGACGACCTCCTCCTGCATCGCGGCGAGGGCCTCGTCGTCGGGCTCCGGCTCGTCCTCCGCGCGCTCCACCGGCGGGAGCTCTTCGGGCGGGACGCCGAACTCGGCGCGGCAGGTCTCGGCCAGGTGCTCGCGGTCGCCGCGGCGCCGCTCGACGACGAGCTCGGCCTCGAAACGGGCGCGTCGCGCGGCGTCGAGCGCCTCGCGGGCCGCGTGGGCGCCCCGGTCGAGCTCCTCGAGGCCGCCGCGGCGCTGCACCGCGGCCGCGTCGGCCTGCTTCAGGGAGGCCTCGGCCTCGGAGGCGGCGACGACCGCCTCCTCGCGCCGCTCGCGCGCTTCCTCGCCGGCGGCGAGGGCCCGCTCCTTTCGCTCACCCAGCGCGGTGATCTGCTGGGAGAGCTCGGCGAGGCGCCGGGCGGCGGCGTCGGCCCGGTTCCGGTGGGTCTGGAACGCCTCCTGCGCGGCCCGCCGCCTCTCGCGGAGGACGTCGCGGGCGGTGCGCGCCTCGCCGTCGGCCTGCTGGGCCGAGAGGCGGACGGCGCGGGCCGACTCGAGGCCGCTCTCGAGGCCGGCGATCGCCGCCTCCATCGCGGTCATCTCGCCGGTCTTCTGCGCGGAGAGCTCGAGCGCCTTCGCGCGCTCCTCGCCGACGCGCACGAGGTCGGCGCGGAGCTGCTTCTCCTCCTCGAGGATCGTCGCGACCTCGCGCTCGGCGCGGGTCGCCTCGTCGCGGGCGGCGGAGAGGCGCGCGAGCGCCTCGGAGTGCTCCCGCTCGGCGCGGCGCGAGGCGGCGATCTCGCGCTCCACGGCCTGGGCCGCCTCGCCCGCCTGCGCTCCCGTCCCGGAGATCTCCTCCTCGAGGGCGGCGAGCCGCTCGGAGAGGGCGTCCTTCTCGGCGCCGACGTTCTTCAGGTCGCGCCGGACGGTGAAGAGCCCCTCGCCCGGCACCTCGGTGCCCGCCGCCTCGACGATCGAGCCGCGGACGACGACGCCGTCCTTCGTCACGAACGTCCGCTCCGGGAGGAGCTCGGCCAGGGCGAGGGCGTCGTCGACCGAGGCGACGACGAGGGCGTCGGGGAGGGCGGCCGAGAGGCCCTCGTCCCCGGGCCGCGCCGTCAGGAGGTCGCGGGCGAGGCCGAGGACGCGCGGGTCGGCGGGCCTGAGCGGGAACGGCGTCTCGGGGATCGGGTGGACGAAGCGCGCCATGCCGAGGTGCGAGGCGCGGACCGTCTCGAGGAGCGTCGCGAGCGCCGCGCGATCCCGGACGACCGGCGCCTCGAGGGCGCCGCCGAGGGCAGCGTCGAGCGCGTGCTCGAATCCCTCCTCGGCGTCGAAGTGGTCGGCAAGCACGCCGTCGGCGCTCGCGCCGGAGGTCTCGAGCGCGCGCCGGGCCGCCTCGCCGCCCGCCTCGCGCGCGGCGAGGAGCGTCTCGAGGGCGCCGAGGCGCTTGTCGAGGGCGTGGAAGGCGCGCGTCGCGCGGTCGCGCTCCTCCTTGAGGGAGGCGAGCCGCTCCTCGGCGGACTTCCTGGAGACGCCCGCCTCCTCCAGGCGGCGGCGGGCCTCGGCGAGGCGGTCGTTCGTCTCGGCCTCGAGGTCGCGCGCCGCCTCCATGGCGGAGCGGCGCTCCTGGAGCTGGAGCTCCGCGCGTCCCTTCCGCTCCTCGACCTTCGTCAGCGCGAAGCCGAGGCGGTCGACGAGGAGCGCGGCCTCGCGCTCCCGGTTCGTCGCCTCGGTGGCGCGGGCGGCCGCGGCGAGGAGCTCCCGCCGGGAGCCCTCCCGGCGCGTCGTCGCGTCGCTCTCGTCGCGGGTCGCGGCGGCGAGCGCCTCGCCCGTCTCCCTCGCCCTGGCTTCGGCGGCAGCGAGCTCCTCGGCCGCCTCGGCCAGGAGCTGCTCGGCCTTCGTCGCCTCCTCGACGGAGGAGAGGTGGTCCTCCTCCGCCTCGGTGCGCTGCGAGCCGACGAGCTCCCGGCGGGCCTCGGTCTCCTCGGCCTCGCGGGCGGCCGCGGCGACCGCGGCCTCGGCGGCGAGGAGCGCCTCGCGGGCGGCGGCGAAGGCATCGGCCTTCTCCCGCCGGAGGCGCTCGGCCTCCTCGGCGGCGTGTCGCGCCTCCTCGAACGCGGCGTCGAGGCGCCCCGACTCGGCGAGGGCGGCCCCCTCGGCGTCGGTCGTCGACTTCAGCGCGGCCTCGGCGGCGGCGGTCGCGGCGACGAGGCGCTCGGATTTCAGGCGCAGGAGGCGCTTTTTCAGCCCCGAGAGGACGTCGGCCTGCTCTTTCCAGCGGGCCGCCCGCGAGGCCTGCCGCTTCAGCGAGGTGCAGGCGCGCTCGATCTCCGAGACGATGTCGGTGAGGCGGAGGAGGTTCGCGCGGGTCTCCTCGAGCTTCACCTCGGCCTGCTGCTTGCGGATCTTGTACTTCGAGATCCCCGCGGCCTCCTCGATGAGGCGCCGCCGGTCCTGCGGCTTGGCCGAGAGGATGAGGTCGATCTTCTGCTGCTCGATGATCGCGTAGGCGCGGACGCCGAGGCCGGTCCCGAGGAGCAGGTCCTGGATGTCCTTCAGGCGCGCCTTGCGCCCGTTGAGGATGTAGTCGCTCGTCCCGTCGCGGGTGACGCGGCGGGTGAGGACGACCTCGCCGCCGGTGTCGGCCCACTGTCCGCCGCGGGACTCGAGCGTGAGCGAGACCTCGGCCATTCCGAGGGGCCTGCGCCGGGCGGAGCCGTTGAAGATGACGTCTTCCATCGTCGTCCCGCGCAGGGCGCGGGCCGACTGCTCGCCCAGGACCCACATCACGGCGTCGCAGATGTTCGACTTGCCGGAGCCGTTCGGCCCGACGATGGCAGTGAGGCGGGACGGAAGGGTGAGGGACGTTCGGTCGACGAACGACTTGAAACCGTGGATCTCGAGCTTTTTCAGTCGGAACATGGCAGCGTCAGGCGGGCGACCCTACCACGACGGAGGGGGGTCGTGCCGGAAAGGGCCGTCGGGAGAGCCTCCGTTCAGGCGACACGCGCCGGTGGTCGGCCGGGGACGGCGTGGAGGGCGCGGAGGAGCTCGCCGCGGGACGCGACCGACAGCTTGCGGAACGCGTGCTTGAGGTGGTCCTTCACGGTGTACTCGCTGATGAAGAGCTCGCCCGCGATCTCGGAGTTGCGCAGGCCGCGCAGGACGCCGGAAACGACCTCGGCCTCGCGGTCGGAGACGCCGCGGGCGTGCAGGTGGGGCCGCACGTCGTCGATCGTCGGCGCGGCCCGCTCCTTGAGAAGGACGATGCGCGCCGGCGGGGCCGCGGACGTGCCGTCGCCGGGGCAGTCGACGATCCGCGCCTCGAGACAGCGGCCGTCGGTGAGCGCCATCCGTTCCGGGGCCGGGTTCTCGCGCGCCGCGAGCTGGAGGAGCCGGGACGCGAGAGGGATCGTCCGCCGGTCGCCGGAAAGGACCGCTGGTCCGTCGTCCGCCTCGCGGGAGAGGAGCTCCTCGGCCGCACCGTTCGCGTAGAGGATCGTCCCGCCGCGGTCGACGATCATCGCGGGCGCTTCCGTCGCCTCGGCGAGGGCGAGGAGGCGCTCCCGCGCGCAGCGCGTGGCAGGCGCCTCCGCGAGACGCGTCAGGAGCTGGCAGGCGAGCGGGGCGAGGAGCGAGAAGCGCATCGACTCGGCGCCGGTCCAGGGCCGAAAGCGCCGCCTCACGAGGTAGAGGCGCCCCCGCCACCCCTCCTCCTCGCCGAACGGGACCGTGAGGACGTTCCCGTTCGGAAGCCCGCCGTTGTGCGAGGCGGGAGCGGGCCGGAGGCCCGAGTCCCGTCCCCCGGCGAGCCTCCTCCGGAACCGCCGGCCGGTCGCCGGGCAGAGGAGGACGAGCTCGAAGGCGTCGGGAGCGAGCGCGGCGCCGAGCGTCGCCACGAGCGCCTCGAGGTCGGCGTCGCGCGGGGCGCTGAAGGGAACGGCATCGGTCAGGAAGCGGGGCATCGTGTCACCGGAGGAGGATTCTAGAGGGTGTCGCCCGTTCATATTTTGTCGACGCTTCGAGGACAATCGCCCTGTCGGCGTGGTAGCCTTCCGTCCGTTCGCGAGGCACCCCCTCCCGAATCGGAGGCCCGACAACATGCTCAGCTTCGAGGTCCGCAAGCCGGGTGGCGAATCGGAGATCCGCAAGGTCCACCGTGACGTGATCCATCTCGGCGCTTCTTCCGGAAACGATCTGGTCGTAAGGGCGCGAGGTGTCCTCGGCCGGCACGCACGAATCTCCGTCGCCGGCGAGGAGCTTCGTCTCGACGTCCTCGGAACGGCGCCCGGATCGGACGTGTATCTGAACGGTTCGATCGTCAAGACCGCTGCACTCGCGGCGGGCGACCGGATCCAGATTGGCGAGGCGACGATCACCCTCCTGAACGGACCCGCTCCGAATCCGAACAGGATCTCGGCGCCGCCGCCGCGAGGCCGGGACGCCTTCTCCGTCGCTTCGGCCGCCCTTTCCCCGCTGCCGCCCCCGCCGGCCCCGCCCGCCGGGCCGGCGCCGCGTGCGCCGGAGCCGCGACCGAGGTCGTACGAGCCGGTCCACGCCGTCCGGCCGGCCGAGAACCGCTCGCTCTCGGCGGCGCAGGGATTCCGCCTCGCCGACGTCTGGGGCGAGATCTTCGGACGGCTCCGCGCGTCGGCCACCCTGGAAGAGAGGCTCCAGGAGGTCGCGTCGTACCTCTCCTCCTCCACGCCGGTCCACAGCGCGGCCTTTCTCTCCGTGGCCGACGCGTCGGCGGGAGAGGCGATCGCCGCGATCTGGAAGGGGACGCTGCCGCGGCTCGGCCGCCGCTCCGTCGACGAGGTCTTCGCCTCCGGCGGACCGACCGACGTCTTCGAGGCGGGCATGCGCCTGCGGGTCTACCCGGTGACGCGGCCGGGCGCCGAGGCGGTGGGCCTCCTCGTCCTGCCGATGGAGCTCGCCGCCGACCCGCTCCTGAACGACCTCGCCGTCGCGCTCGCCGCGGCGATCGGGTTCGTCCACGCCGAGCGCGCCGACGCGCCGTTCGGCGAGCGCACCAGCGCCCACGCCCCCGCGGCGATCGTGACCGCGCCGCTCGAGGACCCCGTCACCGCGGTGGTCGGCTCTTCCCTCGCGATCCAGAACCTCCGCGTCTCCCTGCAGCGGATCGCGTCGGCCCGCGCGCCCGTCCTCGTGATCGGCGACGTCGGCACCGGCAAGACGCTCGTCGCCGAGACGCTCCACGCTCTCTCGCCGCGGCGCCCGCGCCCGCTCGTGAGGATCTCCGCGACCGCGTCCACCGCGGCGGCCCTCGAGGAGGACCTCCTCGGGACCGCCGGCCCGCCTGACCGGCGGCGCCGTCCGGGCCGGCTCTTCGAGGCCGACGGCGGGACGCTCCTCATCGAGGAGGTGAGCGAGCTCCCCGCGCCGACCCAGGCGCTCCTCTACCGCCTCCTCGAGGCGCGCGAGGTCGTCGCCCCCGGCGGCCGCTCCGTTCCCGTCGACGTCCGCGTCATCGGCACCTCCTCGCGGCCCCTCACGCGGGCGGTCGAGGAAGGGACGTTCCGGGACGACCTCTACTACCGGCTCTCGGCCCTCACGCTCCGCCTTCCGACGCTCCGCGACCGCAAGGAGGACATCCCCGCTCTCCTCGACGCCTTCGCCGCGCGCCACGGGGGGCCGCCCGCGGCGGCCTACGACGTCGAGGCGATGAACGCCCTCCTCGACTTCAACTACGCGGGGAACGTCCGCGAGGTCGAGAACGAGGTCCGGCGCCTCGCCGCGCAGCTCGGGACGGGACCCGTCCGCCTCTCCGACCTCGACGCGAAGTTCGGCGACGAGCACGTCGAGCTGACGCTCGCCGAGAGCGACGACCTCAAGGAGATCGTCGAGAAGGTCGAGCGCCAGGTCATCGAGCGCGTCATGCGCAAGGTGCGCGGCAACCAGTCGCTCGGAGCGCGCCTCCTCAACATCTCCCGCGGCTCCCTCATCGCGAAGATGAAGGAGTACGACATCAAGGACTTCCGGTACCTCAAGAGGCAGGATTAACAGCGGAGCCTGGAACGTGAATGGGGGGGCCGGCGTACCGAACGCCTCAGCCCTTCCCCTTTGAACGCCGCCTCTTCCCGGAGGCGGCGTTTCCCTTTCCGGCGTCCGCCTTCGCGTCCTCCCCGATCCGGAGCGTCAGCGCCCAGAAGACGAACGGCACCGCGAACTTCCCGATGATGTCGAAGAAGTAGCGCCCCGTCGCCACGACCTCCCGCTGCCAGCGCGGCCACGTCGCGACGCTCCACGCTCCGAGCTGCGTCGCGTAGAGCGTCTGGACGGCGAAGGAAAGGTGGAGCACCTGCGTCAGGAGGAGCGCGGCGAGGGCAGCCGCGGCCCGGGCGGGGAACGCGGTGGCGCGCAGGTCGCGCGGCGTCGCGAAGAGGAGCGCGAGGAGGAGGACGAGGTTCGCCGTGATCGGCGCGGCCGAGAAGGCCGGCGTCTCGGAGCGGGAGGAGAGGTCGGCCCTCTGTACGACCACCTTCCCGTCCTCGAACGCGAGGCGGGTCACCTTCGTTCGCTCGGCGGCGCGGATCCACCCCTCGCACGCCCGGGTCACGAGCGCGCCCCAGGGACGCCCCACGAGGGCGAACCAGAGGACGATCGCGAGCCCCGCGGCGAGCGGGAGCCTAGCGAGGAGCTTCCGGAGCCGCGGGTCGATTCGGTCTTGCATAGCGGTCTGCCCAGAGGAGGAAGAGGGCGACGCCGAAGAGGATCACGATCGCCTGCCAGACGACGATGTGCGAGTCCTCGAAGTGCTCGGGGAAATGGACCCCGATGTAGAAGAGGCTGACGATCCGGACGGTGTTCAGGAGCTGGATGGCGAGGAAGCCGCCGGCGAGCCCCAGGAGCTTCCGGCCCCACGGGGCGGGGAACGCGAGGACGCCGGCGAAGAAGATGTAGATCGTCTCGAGGCCGTTGCACCCCGTCCTCACGTTCACGGCGAATCGCGGAGAGAGGATGGCCGTTCCGACCATCGTCGTGTCCTCGCCGAAGAGGCCGGCCGCGAAGCCCCCCACCTTCGCGACGCCCGCCGTGAACGGCTCCACGAACGCGTCGTTCATCGGCTTCGGGGCGGTGGCGGCGAAGAAGAGGACGAGGAGGAGGACGAACTTCAGGAGGAAGGCCACCTCGGGGCGAAGGCGCTTCCGTCGGGTCGGGTCGGTCTCTGTCGTAGCGGGGCTCTTCACGGCGAGGCGGGAGGATAGCGCACGCGCCCGTAAACTCCGGACCGTGTCCGACCCCGAGGCGCGCCGCTTCCGCCGAAACCTCACCGCCGTCCTGTCGCTCGTCGGCCTCCTGACGGCCGGGTCGGTCTTCCTCTTCGGGCACCTCCTCTTCAAGACGCTCTCGAAGGACGTCGTGGACGAGGCGCTCCTCTACTCGCGCCAGGACGCCCAGCGGATCGCCCGAGGCCTCGCCGAGCGCGCCTCCGGCGACCTCTACACGCTGAAGGTCAACCAGGAGGACCTCGACGTCTTCGTCGGCTCCGCCCTCGCGGAGCGGCGCATCCTTTCGGAGGTCCGCGTCTACGACTCGCGCAACCAGCTCGTCTACGCCTACTCCGGCGTCCTCTCGCGGCCCGAGCGGGCGGGAACGCACCCGGAGGCCGGCCAGACGATCTCGACGAGCCCGCTCGAGCCCGCCTCGCGCTCCACCGAGACGACCGCGCAGATCGCCGACCCCTACGGCATCGAGGTCCCGATCGGTGACTTCGGCACGCTGAAGGTCGGCGTCTCGCAGCGGGAGCTCGAGGCGCGCGTCGAGGTCCTCCGCGTGAAGCTCTACAAGAGGATCTTCGCCGCGGCGCTCGTGTCCTTCCTGGGGATCCTCGCGGCCGCCTGGGCCCTCATGCTCCTCGTCCGCCGGACGCGGCTCGTCGAGGCGGCGCGCATCGAGGCCGAGCGGCGGGCCGAGCTGGGGGAGATGGCGACCGGCCTCGCGCACGAGATCCGAAACCCCCTGAACGCCATGAGCCTCAACCTCGAGCTGCTCGAGGAGCAGCTCGAGAAGGGGTCCTCGGGCCTCTCCACCGCCGAGCTCGCGGCCGCCACACGGGTGGAGACCGGGCGTCTGGCGCGGCTCCTCTCCGACTTCCTCTCCTACGCCCGCCCCTCGCCGCTCGTCGCGGTGCCGTCCGACCTGAACGAGCCGGCGGCCGAGGCGGTCGCGTTCCTCGGGCCGGAGGCGCGGACGCGGCGCATCGCCCTCACGTTCCGACCCTGGCCGGGCGGTGCCCCCGCGCTCCTCGACACCGCCCGGGTCAAGCAGGTCGTCCTGAACCTCGTCGGCAACGCGCTCGACGCCGTGGAGGCCAAGGGGGCCCGGGCGCGCGAGGTCGACGTGGCGGTCGAGGACGGCGGACGCTTCTGGCGCCTCACCGTTTCCGACCACGGCCCCGGCGTCGACGGCAAGGGGAGCGGCGACGTCTTCCGGGTCTTCGTGTCGTCGAAGCCGGCGGGGACCGGCATGGGGCTTCCGATCGCGGAGCGGATCGTCCACGCGCACGGCGGCGAGCTGACCCTCGCCTCCCCGGCCGGCGAGCCGACCCGCGCCGTGGCGACCTTCCCGAAGCACGACGCTCCGGGCTGAGGCTCGGCGTCTCACGCGGCGGGACGAGCGCGATCCGGTCGGCTGAGGTCCCCCGGACGTAGCGACGCCCGCCGGATCGAATCGAAGCCGGCGGGCGTTCCGGGGGGGCCGCCCGGGGAAGCTGCCGGGGGAGGCCGCCTCGCCCCGATTCTCCTCCTTTTCGGCCCGGACGGGCTCACCTCCAGTGGCCAGGCACCCAGGTCCAGCCGCCGCGGACCTTCTTCCAGTGCCCCTCGACCCATACGGCCCGATGCCGGGGCGGGAGCTGCCAGCTCCCCGCGACCCAGACGTGCGCCCGGCCGTCCCAGCGCCAGAAGCCGCCGACCCAGACGTGGCGCGGCGACGGGGCGCCTGCCCGCACCTCGACCCGCGCGGCGGGAGGGCCGATCTTGACCACGACTCGGGCCGCCTCCGCGGCGGGGGAGAGGAGGGTGAGGGAGAGGAGCGCTCCGGCGAGAGCGGTATGCAGGCGCTTCGGGTTCATCGTCGTTTCCTCCTTCGATCTGCGTCTCGAGGGAAGGACGACGACGGAGACCGGCCGGTTGGCGGCGGGAAGCGGGGAGGTGACCCGGATCACCGGCGGGTGGCGCCCGCTCCGGGCCGCCGGATCGTGCGAATCTCGGAAGATGGCCACCGACCTCCGCCTCGTCGTCCAGAACCTCCTCGACATTCTACCCGTTCGCAGGGAAGACCGTCGTCTCCGTCGGGGCGGGCGGCGGGCAGCTCGTCGAGTACGGACGCGAGGCGCGCCGGGTCGTCGCCGTCGACTCCGACGTCGAGGCGCTCCGCCGCCTCGCCGACGTCCTCGGGGCGAAGGGCCTCGCCGAGAGGTTCGAGCTCGTCTGCTCCGACTTCCTCGACGTCACCGCGCGCGGCGACGTCGTCCTCTTCGAGTTCTCGCTCCACGAGATGCCCGACCCGGAGAGGGCCCTCGCGCACGCCCGGACGCTCGCTCCCGACGTCGTCGTCCTCGACCACGCGCCCGGCTCGGAATGGGCCTGGCACGTCGTCGAGGAGGAGAAGGTGAAGCGGAGCGCGGAGGCGATGCGACGCCTCGGGGTCCGCGCGGAGCGGCGCTTCCTCGGCGAGCAGCGTTTCGCCGACCACGCCGAACTCCTCGCGAAGGTCTCGGGCCAGGGGCCTCTCGCCGTCGAGAGGGCGGAGCGGTTCCGCGGGGCGAGCGACATCGTCATTCCGTTCGGGTACGAAGTCGCCTTGCTCTGAGGTCCGGGGCGCGCCTAGGCCGCGATGGCCGCCGCGCGGACCCGGCCCAGGATCGCCACGAGCTCGTCGACCTGCGACGACGGGAAGAGGCCGTCGGGGCCGCGAGGGGCCAGGTCGGTGAAGGGAGACTCGTAGAGGAGCGCGGGGCTCATGACGCCGTGCTCGGTAAGGTGGTTCACGATCAGGTCGACGAACTCGATCTGGCTCGCGTTCAGGGTCCGGCCGTCGAGGAAGCCGGCGAAGGCAGCCTTCGCGGCCTCCCGGTCGAGACCGACGAGAGAGCGGACGAAGAGGCCGAGCCCCTCGCTCTCCTTCTTCGCCTTCTCGATGGAGAGCGGGTCGCCGACGCCGGTCTCCCCGAGCATCCGCTCCAGCTCGTCGAGGTCGGAGCGGGTGAGGGGCCGGTTCGTCCGGAGCTTCCGGATCGTCACGTGGTCCTCGTGCTCGCGGAGGAAGGCGCGCGCCTTCTCGCGGAAGCGCTCGAAGCCGTCGGGAACGCCGAAGCCGGGGAGGTCGACGAGCCGCTCGCGCCCCATCTCGTCGGTAAAGTCGGTGTAGACGGGGGCGCGACGGCGTTTCTCGATGAGCGAGACGAGGCCGCGGAGGTGCTTCCGGGCCGTCTCGAGCATCGTCGGCGTCACGTCCTGCCACCACTCGTCCGACTGCATCGCCTGGATCAGGACGATCCGCTCGGCGACCATCGGGATCGCGGCCTTCTCCTCGAGGAGGCCGCAGATCGCCCGGACCTGCTCGCCCAGGCGCGCCAGCGAGGGGTCGTGGCGGAGGACGGAGAGCTGGAGGTGGAGCATCAGGAGGTCGAACCGCTTCGCCTCCTCCTCCTCGGATGCGAGGCCGTTCGGCAGGCCCGCCACCTCGGCGGCCAGCTCCTGCCGGTCGGTGTTCGAGAGCTCCGTCCAGGCGGCGGGCTCGCGGTACTTCTCGACGAGCCGGCGCTTCGGCCGGACGACGAAGCTCTCGAGGCTCATCGAGGAGACCTCGGCGTGAAGGTGCGCCGCCACCTCGCCGCGGAGGGCGGCGTCGTCGGCGCGGCGGCTCGCGAGGTTCGTCTCGTCGATCGGGCTCGAGCCCGGTGTCGCCGGGGCGGGCGCGAGGCGCTCGTCCAGCTCGCCGATCAGGTCGAGGCGGCGGACGAAGAGCCGCTTCCCGAGCGTGTCGCCGACGGCGCCGTCCGTCGCGGGCGGGTCGAGGGCGAAGAACTCCAGGTTCCCGCAGTAGTCGAAGATGAAGAACTCCCGCTTGTCCTGCCCGGGGCCGAAGAGGCCGGGGGAGAGGCGCGTCCCCCGCCCGACCATCTGCCAGAACTTCGTCTTCGACCTCACGAGCTTGAAGAAGACGAGGTTCACGACCTCGGGGACGTCGATCCCCGTGTCGAGCATGTCGACCGAGATCGCGACGTGCGGGGCTTTCGACGGGCTCGAGAAGGCGTCGATGAGGCTCTGGGCGTAGGGGAGGCCGCAGTGGACGACGCGGGCGAAGTGCCCCTTCAGGTGCGGCCAGCCCGCGTCGAAGCGCTCCGCGATGAACTCGGCGTGGTCCTGGTTCGCGGCGAAGACGATCGTCTTTCCGAGCCGGTCGCCCCCGGCGACCTTCTGCCCGCGGGCCATCAGGTGGGCGAGGACCCGATCGACCGTGTCGGCGTTGAAGAGCCACTTGTTCACGGCCGCGGCCTCGACCCTCGCGGGCGTGGTGCCGTCGTCGCTCCAGTCGACGGCGTCCCACTCCTCCCGCTCCTCCTCCGTCAGGTCGGCGTAGGTAATCCCCTGCCGGGGGAACTTCAGCGGCACCGAGACGGCCCGCGCCGGAACGAGGAAGCCGTCCTTGACGGCCTCCTCGAGGGGGTAGGCGTCGGTCGGGACGCCGCGGTCGAGGTCGAAGAGGCGGTAGGTGTCGCGGTCGATCTCGTCTTTCGGCGTCGCGGTCAGGCCGACGAGGAGCGAGTCGAAGTAGTCGAAGATCGCCCCGTACTTCCGGTAGACGGAGCGGTGCGCCTCGTCGATGACGACGAGGTCGAAGTGACCCGGCCCGAACCGCCGCTCGCCCCCGTTCGTCTCGTCGATGAGCCCCATCATCGTCGGGTAGGTGGAGACGTAGACCCGCCCCTCGCCGCCCTTCTCCGTCACGAGGTTGACGGGGGGCGCGTCGGGGAGATGCGTCTTGAACGCCCCGACCGCCTGGTTTACGAGGGCGACCCGGTCGGCGAGGAAGAGGACGCGCTTCACCCAGCCGCAGCGCATCAGGAGGTCGCAGAGGGCGATGACCGTCCGGGTCTTCCCGGCCCCCGTCGCCATGACGAGGAGCGCCTTCCGTTCCCGGTCTCGCTCGAACGCCTCGCAGACGCGCCGGATTGCCCGCGTCTGGTAGTGCCGCTCGACGATCCGTCGGTTCACCTCCACCCCGGCGAGCGGCTTGCGGGTCGTCCGCCGCTGGATCGTCAGCTCCAGCTCGCCCTTCTTCAGGAAGCCGGCCACGCGGCGCGGCGGGTAGCTCGCGTCGTCCCAGATCCAGTGCTCGTAGCCGTTCGTCGTGAAGATGACGGGGCGCTGCCCGAAGCGCTTCTCGAGGCAATCGGCGTAGAGCTTCGCCTGCTGCTGACCGGCCTGCGGCGACTTCCGGGTCCGCTTCGCCTCGATGACGGCGAGCGGGCGCCCGTCGTCGCCCCAGAGGACGTAGTCGGCGTAGCCGACCCCTTCGTCGTTCGGCATCCCCTCGACCGGGAACTCCCGGTCGCGCGCCTCGTCGAGCGGCCAGCCCGCCTCCTGGAGGAGAAGGTCGATGAAGAGGTCGCGTGTCAGGGCTTCGGAGTAGTCGTGCTCGTCGGGGCGCGCCGCGTTCGCCTTCTTGGCTGCGGCAACTTCGGCGATCTCGGCGCGCAGGCGCTGGAGCTCTTCGTCGAGCGTCGCCTTCTCGGCGAGGAGGGCCGCGAGCTCCTCGTCCTTCTCCTTCAGCGAGGCGGCGAGCGCGCGCAGCTGGTCGACCGTCTGGCGCGGGAGCGGAGCCGTCCTCGGGAGCGCCGCCGGGTCGAACGCGATTCCGGGCGCGGGCTTCGTGGCGCGCCCGTACGTCCTCGCGAACCAGTACGCCACGTGGAGCAGCTCGCGGACGGCCGCGACCGACTCCGCCTCGCGTACGGGCGCCGCCCGGTGGACCGCCTGGTTCCCGAGCTGCTGGAGGAGGCGCGCCTTCGCGAAGACCGCCTCGCCCGCGACCGCCTTGAACGTCGGCTCGTGGATCAGCGACCCGAGGCTCTCCTCCCACGGCGCCTTCAGCGCCCGGTCGTGCCGGAACGCCCACGTCACCGCCAGCTCGAGCGCCCGCCGCGCGTAGAAGCAGGCCGCCCGCGGGTCGGGGATCGCGGCACCCCACGCCCGCGCCGCCGCCTCGTGTACCTCGGGCCACTCGGGGGCGAGGAAGGCGAAGGGGGAGGTCACGCGGGGCCGCCCGTCATCTCGCCGTGCCTTGTTCAAGCGTCGCTATAACAAGGGAGCCGGCCGATCCCATGTTCAAGTCTGGCGAGCGCATAGCCGTGGCCACCGGCCGCGGACGGGGTCGGCCCGGATGGCGTCTCCACCCACTGTCACGGCTCGATGTCACAGCCTGTCATAGCTCCTTGTCACAGCTTGTCATAGCTCTGTAAGGCGTTTTCGCGCAGGTACGTGCGGTTCGGGTCGGTCGGGGTGACGAAGCCGAGCCGTCGAGCCGTTCCGGGCCCCGTGGAAAGACATCACGGTACGCCCTCGAACCGGGCCAGATCCCCGGCTGGGGACACCCGCCGAAGGGCGGGCGGTCTCTGCTTCTTCAGGAGCCGCGCGATCTTCGGGATCGCCTTCTCCATGGCCACGACGATCTCGGCCTTCTTCAGGTCGCCGTAGGCGACGAAGAAGCCGTAGACGCGGGCGGTCAGGTAAGCCGAAAGCTCCGCCGGCTTCCGGGCGATGGCTCGGTCCTTCGTCAGAAGGAGCCACCCTTCCCGGCCGACCTTCGTGAGCCAGACGGTGTCGGGAGTGCCCGGCGCGAAGTGGTCCTGGATCCGCTCGACCTGGTAGCCCCACGAGACGAGCGCTTCGCGGAGCTCCTTGCCGGAGAGGTTCTCGTCGAGGAAGAAGGGCGGGAGACTAGGCCGCTTCCTCGAAGGTGACGGCTGCTTCGACCTGCTCCTGCGAGAGATCGTAGTCCTCCGCGATGTCCTCGATTCGTTCGCCCGCCCTTACGAAGCTCGCGATGACGGCCGTCGCGATGCCCGTGCCCGTGAGGACCGGTCGGCCAAAGGCGACACGCGGGTCGATCGTGACCGGCGTCGTCGTCTCGCCTTCGCCTTCAACCCACGGGAAGAACGCCGTTGGACCGGTAGCGTCCCGCCGGATCCGCTGGAGGTGGTTCCGAAAGGCTGCCCGGATGGCGATCTGTCGTGCCGGGTTGAGCGTGATCAGGTCTCCAACCCTCTCGACGAAGATCTCGAGGCCGTCCGTCAGGAAGTCCTCGAATGCGAGCGGGTGCTCCTTGGCGTAAGGACCGTCGAGAGTCTTCAGGGAGGTGAGCGCTTCTCGGATGACCTTGAAGCGGAGATTGTGCTCCCGGCGGAATGCGCGCAGCGCCTGCCCCTCGAGGAGGTTCACGAAGGAGAGGAGGTTCCGCTCGGGGTCGGCCGGCCGGATGAGCGGCAGGAAGACCTTCCGCCCGGACTTGATCTCGTACTCCCGCCCGACCGTCCACTGGCGGAGCGTCGCTACGGGGAGCCGCAGGCAGAGCGCAGCCTCACGCAGGCCGTAGAACGGCAGGAAGCGCGGATCCTCGCCGCCGTAGATGTCCTTCGTGCGCCTCAACCCTGGAGTCCTCCGGGAGAATTATCTCCGAGCTGCCCTTAACGGCGAAAACAGGCCTGGACGGGTCAGCGCGGCGCGACCTTCGCGTTCGTCCGGGCCACTCGCGAGGCGCCCGGCATGCTCACGAGGGCGTACCCGGTGAAGGTCTTCTCCGAGCCGGCCGGCACGAGGAGGCCGTGCTCCTGGTCGGAGTCGATGACGAAGCCCTCGCCGTCCTGGAACTCGATCGTCGCGTCGAAAGCGAGGTCCGAGGAATCGTCGTTCCGGAGCGTCAGCCTCCAGGCGTAGCGCCACCAGGTGTCGTTCGACTCCGTGACGCGCGAGTCGACCTGGACGATCGACCACTTCCTCTCGGCCAGCGCGGGGGCTGCCGCCGGTCGGGCGCCGGCCGCGGCCGGGGCGGCGGGGTGCTCTCCCTGGAACCCGACGAACTGCGGGAGTGCGTACTTCAGCGCGAGCCGGCGCTGCTCCAGCATGGAGAGCGAGTTCCGGATCGTGGCGACGGTGGAGAGCGAGAGCGCCTGGACGAGGCCCCCGGAGTAGCGGGCCGCCTCGGCTTCCGCGGCGGCGAGCTTCTCCTTCGTCTGCGCGATGTCGGCCTCGACCGTGGCGAGCTGCTCGGGAGCGTCGGGCGGGGGGACGAACGGCTTGCCGTCGACGCTGTACCTCAGACCGATGCCGAACGTCCATGAGCTCGCCCGCTGCTGGAGCATCGCGCGCGTCTGGCGGAGGATTCCCATCTCGGAGCCGAGGAGCGCCTTCACGAGGCCCCCGGCGAGCCGGGCATCCTCGGCCTCGGCCTGCCGGAGCCGCATGTCGATGGCTGCGATGTCGGCGGCGATCTCCCCGGACGGAGGAGGCACAGTTGGCGACTGGGCCGTCGCAGCGGTCGCAGTGCCGGAGGATGGGGCGTTCTCAGGGATCCCTGCCGCAGCCGAAGCCGGCGCCGAGGCGGGCCTGACGACGACCGGAGTGACGGGCCGCGCGCTCCACCGCCCCACGAGGACGAGCAGGACCGCGGCGGCGCCGAGGGAGGCGATGCGCGCCGTCGGGTCCGCGAACCACGCCTTCCAGCGCGGAGCGACCCGTGGGGGAGCGGCCGGATCGCGGGGAAGCTCGACGGGGGCTGGCAGACGCGCGGGAGCTTCGGGTCGGCTCGGACCAGAAGGGCGGTCGATCGATCCCATGAACACCTCCGCGGCGAAGGTGGGTCGTACAGCGGACAGATGGCGTCCGCCCGTTGGTTGAATCGCTACAGCTCTCCCCGGAATGCCCGGTGCTGGAGCGAGGCGAAGAGGGCGTCGAGCTGGACGAGGGAGGCGTGGTGGGAGGCCTTGAGCTCGTCGACGGCGGCGGCACGAGAGGCGAAATGCCGCTGGAGATCAAGTGGAGGCAGAGAGATCGCTATCTCCCGAACCATCGACAGATTCAGGTTCTTCTGCCTGACGCCGCGCTGAAGCCTCCGAAAGTGCTCTCGTCCGATGCGTATCGTGTAGTACACGTACGTGGGAATCGAACGTCCGCAGTCAAGCTGTGAAAACGCAACGGCTTGATTGCAGGAGCAATCCACCCCAGCAACGCTCGCCTTGAGAGCCGCCGAGTCATACATGCCCAGCATGAGCGACCCCTTTAGGACTCTCTTGGCCGACGTCTCTCGGAGCGCACGCGCTGAGATGACTTCAGCGCTGTTCGAGACCTCAGGCGCTCCGAGCTCACCGGACGAAAACCAGGGGATGTCACCAACGAAATAGCTCGGTTCAGATCGAGGCGGGGTTCCGCCGCTTTGCCAAGAACCCAGCTTTCCTAGAGCGACCCTGGGGTGTCGGCGGGAGGGCGTCGCCGGATCTCCGAACAGCTCGAGGAAGATCGCCTGCGTCAGCCCGTCGAGCTCCGCGAGGGTCACCCGCCGCTTCGCCCGCAGGGAGTCGGCCCGGTCGAGGATCTCCGCGATGCGAAGCTGTTCGCCTTGTGCCGGCAACGGAATCGGGAATGTCGCAAGTACCGAGGGGCTTAGACGCGGAAGATTCGCACCGGCCGACAGAGATGTTGCGCGTGCGACGATCTCGGGCTGTCGAAGAAAGTGATAGAGGAATCGGCGGGCGACGTGCGGCCCCGGCAATATTGGGAGGACGTCGGTGCTGCATACGCCGTCGAACTCAGGACAAGCGATCTTGGCCAGGTAAGGACGGAGCTTCCCGTAGAGCACATGTCGGCGGGAGAAGACGAACTTCGAGGATTCGATGAGCCGCTCACCTGCTCGAGCAGGCGCAACGAAGGAACCGTCGCTGCCGATATGCTCGAGGCCTACGTACGTCGATTCGGGGTCGATGTCGGTGGGCTCGACGACGACACGCTCGATACGGGCGACCTCCCCAAGAGGAACCGACTCCCAGCCCTTCACCCGACCATCCCTTCCAGCTCCCGCATCCCCTCCGCGATCTCCTTCTCCAGCCTCCGCAGCTCCGCGAGGATCTCCTTCGGCGCCTTGTGCGCGACCTCCTCGTGGACGACCTCCTTGTAGCGGTTGATGGAGAGGTCGTAGCCCTGCGCAACGAGGTCGGCCTTTGGGACGGTGAAGCTCTGGGCGGTGCGGGGGCGCTTCTTCTCCTTGCTGGCCCGCTCGGGCCAGCGGGCGAGGATGTCGGGAAGGTTGTTCTTCGCGTGGTCGGCGGGGGAGAGCGGCTGCGACGGCACGGGGCCGAGCTTCTCGTCGGGGAGGAGCGGGGTCCGCTTGTCGTCGAGCGACCAGCCGTCGGCGCCGCAGTCGTAGAACCAGACGTGGTCGGTGCCGCCGGAGTTCGTCTTCGTGAACAAGAGTATCGCGGTCGAAACGCCGGCGTACGGCTTGAAGACGCCTCCGGGCAGGGATACGACGGCGTCGAGCTTCTGCTCCTCGACGAGGATCCTCCGGAGCGTCCGGTGGGCGGTGCTCGATCCGAAGAGGACGCCGTCGGGGACGATGACGGCGGCGCGGCCTCCGGGCTTCAGGAGCCGGAGGAAGAGGGCGAGGAAGAGGAGCTCGGTCTTCTTCGTCCTCACGACCTGCTGGAGGTCCTTCGCGGTGTTCTCGTAGTCGAGGGAGCCCGCGAAGGGAGGGTTCGCGAGGACGAGCGTGTAGCGCTCCTCCTCGCCCGCGTGGTCCTGCGCCAGCGAGTCGCGGTAGCGGATGGCGGGGCTCTCCACGCCGTGGAGGAGCATGTTCATGCTCCCGATCCGGAGCATGGTGTTGTCGAAGTCGAAGCCATGGAAGGCGGCTTCGTGGAAGTGCTTCTTAAGCTTGGCGTCGCGGAAGAGCTCGGGGTGCCGCTCGCGGAGGTGCTCGCCCGCGGCGACGAGGAAGCCTGCGGTGCCGCAGGCCGGGTCGCAGATGACGTCCTTCGGGGTCGGGGCGGTCATCTCGACCATGAGGCGGATGACGTGGCGCGGCGTCCGGAACTGCCCGTTCCGGCCCGCCGACGCGATCTTCCCGAGCATGTACTCGTAGAGGTCGCCCTTCGTGTCGCGGTCCTCCATCGGCACCTGGTCGAGGAGGTCGACGACCTTCGAGAGGAGCGCGGGGGTTGGGATCGTGAACCGCGCGTCCTTCATGTGGGTCGCGTAGGTCGACCCCTCGCCGCCGAGGGTCCGGAGGAACGGGAAGACGTGCTCGGAGACGACGGCGTACATCTCGCCGGCCGGCAGATGCTTCAGGCGAGACCAGCGGAGGTCCTGGAACGGGCGGCCCCTGCTGTCCTTCCCCTTGGGGAAGACGGCGTGCTCGATCGGGGCGCCGAGCCGGTGGGCCCTGTTCTCGGCGAGGGTCTGGAGGTCGTCGAGTCGCCTCAGGAAAAGGAGGTAGGTGATCTGCTCGATGACCTCGAGCGGATTCGAGATGCCTCCCGCGGCGAAGGCGTTCCAGACCGAATCGATCAGATTACGAGGCTCGCCGGTGAGCATGTGAGTTCCCCCTGCTTTCGGCCGGCACGGAGCCTCTCCGGGTCGGCGCATCCGAAGGCCCCGGCAAGTCTAACCGCCGTCTCCTCGACAGGCCTCCCGGCGGGTGGGATCATCCCGGGTTTTCGGGGCCGCCGCTCGAGCGGCGGGCCCGAGGACGGAGCCCCCTTGAAGAAGCTCGTGGAAACTCTCTCCTCCCTGAAGCTCGCCGTCGGCCTCCTCGTCGTCCTCCTGATCGGCCTGTCGATCGGGACGATCCTCGAGTCGCGGACCGACGCGGCGACGGCGCAGCGGGTCGTCTACTACTCGTGGTGGTTCCTCGGCCTGCAGGGGCTCTTCGCGCTGAACGTCGCCTGCTCGCTCGCGAACCTCTTCCCGTGGGGGAAGAAGCGGGCCGGTTTCGTGACGACGCACGCGGCGCTCCTCCTCATCCTGGCGGGGGCGACGCTCACCTACTTCTGGAAGGTGGAGGGGCAGCTCGGCCTCTGGGAAGGGGAGAACGGCGCGACGATCGAGAACCACGACGCGCAGGGGAACGTCGTCTCCCGGCACGACCTGCCGTTCTCGGTGAAGCTCGTCGACTTCGTCCTCGACACCTACCCGGGGACGATGCGCCCGGCCGGTTTCGCGAGCGAGGTCGTCATCACCGACACCGACACCGGGAAGTCGTTCCCGGCCCGGATCTGGATGAACCACCCGCTGCACCACCGCGGCTACACGCTCTTCCAGTCGAGCTACCAGCAGCAGGGGGGGCGCGAGGCGACGGTGCTCTCGGTCTCGAAGGACCCGGGGCAGCTCGTCGTCTTCGCCGGCTACGTCGCGGTCGTTTTCGGGATGATCCTGGTCCTCCTGACGCGCGTCTCCCAGGCGCGGGAGCGGGACCGCGAGAGGGCCGCGCTCGAGGCGAAGGTCGCGCAGGGCGGGATGTCGCTCCCGACGATGGGGAAGGCGCTCCTCCTCGGCCTCGCGCTCCTGCCGTTCGCGGCGCCGGCGGCGACGCCCGAGCTCGAGGCGCTCCGCCGGCTCCCGGTGCAGCACGACGGGCGGACGATGCCGCTCGACACGCTCGCGCGCGAGACGGTCTGGAACGTGACGGGGTCGCACGCGTTCCGCGGGGAGGACCCGGCGGCGACGTTCACCGGCTGGCTCTTCGACCCGCGCGCGGCCGCGACGACGCCGGTCGTGAAGGTCGGCAGCAAGGCGCTGGCCGCTGCGGCGGGGCTCCCGGCGGGGACGAAGCACGTCTCGTTCGAGCAGCTCGTCTCGAACCAGCGCCTCATGGGGCTGATCCGCCAGGCGGGGATGGCCGCGCAGCGGGAGGAGCCGCGCCGGGGCGTCCTGAAGGACGCCGAGAAGCTCGAGAACCGGCTGAACGTCCTCTACGGGCTCCTCCAGCGGGAGACCGTCCGGCCGATCCCGTCGGCGGAGGGGCCGAAGGCGCGCTGGAACCGCCCCGAGGCGGTGACGAAGGAGGCGCTCCTCGCCCTGGCGAACGGCCCGCGCCTCGCGGGCTGGCCGACGGCGAAGCAGATCGACCGGGAGATCCTCTACAACCGCGTCAACCCCGCGAAGCTCGCCTGGATCGTCCTCCTCGCCTCGCTCGTCGTCGCGATCGTCGCCTGGTCGAGGACGAGCAAGGCCCTCGACTGGACCTCGTTCGCGCTCCTCGTCGTCGGTTTCGGCGTGATGACGTGGGGGATCGGGATGCGGTGGGCCGCGGGGGAGAGGATCCCGGCGGCGAACATGTACGAGTCGCTCCTCTTCCTCGCCTGGGGCGTCGGCCTCTTCGCCGTGATCGCCTACGCGCTGATGAAGAACCGGACCGTCGTCCTGAACGCCGCGGCGATGTCGGCGCTCACGATGGCGCTCACCGACCTCCTCCCGATGGACCGCTTCATCCACCCGATCGCGCCCGTCCTGGCCGGGACGCCGTGGCTCGCGATCCACGTCCCGATCATCATGGTCGGCTACGCGGTCCTCGCGCTCGGCGTCGTCGTCGCGCACATGCAGCTCGCGTTCGCGGCGTTCGGGAAGGGGAAGGGAGCGCTGGTCGAGAAGCTCTACGAGCTCCTCTACTGGTACATGCACGTCGGCTCGATCCTTCTCCTCGCGGGGATCCTGACCGGCTCCGTCTGGGCCGCCTCGTCGTGGGGCCGCTACTGGGGCTGGGACCCGAAGGAGGTTTGGTCGCTCGTCGCGTTCCTCGCCTACATGGCGATCCTCCACCTGAAGGTCGACAAGGTGATCGGGACGTTCGGCGCCGCGCTCATCAGCATCCTCGCGTTCCAGACGATCCTGATGACCTACCTCGGCGTGAACTACGTCCTGAACGTCGGGATGCACTCCTACGGCATGGGCGACTCGCCGATCGTGAAGTGGATGGTCCTCGTCGGGCTCGTCGAGGTCGTCTTCCTCGTCGTCTGCGGCGTCGCGTTCCGCGACCGCAAGAGGCTGCTCGCGGAGGCCTGAGGGCCTGGGAGCGGGGCGCCGCGACCCGCGAGGGTGCGGCGCCCCGGAGCGGGGATCAGGCCTTCTTCCGCTTCAGGTGGAGGACGAGCGGCGGCTCCTCGGTCTTGCCACCCTTCCACCCGATCCAGGTCTCGCGGATCTCGTCCGGGCCGAGGAGCTCGACCTTCACGGCGTGGATGTGCACGTCCTTCGCCGGGTCGACGTTCGTGCCGCCGTCGAACTCCATCGCGACGACGTTCGCCGGCACTGCCTTCGTCCGGAACCGCGGCTGGTTCTGCGCGGCGCAGTAGTGGGTCATCACGAGGTCGTTCCCGTCGCGGTGCCAGACGGAGACCATCTCGTGGGGCATGCCGGGAGCGAGCGTCGAGACGACGGCCGACCCCGCGCCCGTGACCCGGTACATCACCGCGACGGCCCCCTTCTCACCGACCTTCGGCTCGATCTCGACCCAGTCGCCCTCGAGGGCCTTGAGCCTCTCGAGGGCGGCCGCGCCGGAGCCGGCGGGGGCGGACGAAGGAGAAGGGAGCGTCTCGGCCTTCTTCGGCTCCCCGGCGCCGAGGGGAAGGGCGAGCGCGAAGAGGGAGAAGACACCGACGGCGAGGGGAACCTTCCGAATGCGGGGCGCGGGCGACTTCATGGAGACCTCCTTCCCGTTGCGGCGGGATCGTACCTGCGGCGCGACTCGATGAGTCCGGTCGCTCTCTCGAAGGGGCCGGCTCCCGACGCCCGCTGCTTCAGCCGGACGAGGAGCGCGGCGAGGTGGAACGCGGACGCTCCGAGCCTCGACTTCAGGCTCGGGCGGAAGACGGCTCCCGCGAGGACGGTCGTCACGGCCCCCGTGATCAGGGGGACCGGCGACTCGGTGTAGAAGGTCTCGAGGACGTGCGGCGTGTAGAAGCCGTGGACGAAGCGGCTGAAGCGGGCGATCGCCCGACCGTAGCGCCTCTCCATCGTGCGGAAGTCCGCCGCGTCGACTCGCCCGCGGCGCGAGAGCGCGCGGCCGATCGCCTCCGCGGCCATCTCCCCGGAGGACATCGCGAGGAGGACGCCGCTCGAGAAGACCGGGTCGAGGAAGCAGGCCGCGTCGCCGACGAGGCAGAAGCCGTCCCCCGAGGTGCGGGGTGTCCTGTAGGAGTAGTCCGGGATGGCGCGGACCTCGCCGAGCCGACGGCTCCCTTCGAGGAGATCGCGGACCTCGGGCGTCGCCGTGACCCGCGCCTCGAAGAGCTCCTCGACCGTTCCCGGCCTCTTCGCGAAGCGGGACGACGGCATGACGACGCCGACCGAGACGGTTCCGTCGGAGAACGGGATGAGCCACCACCAGCCGTCGGCCGTCGTCACGACGACGATGTCGCCTCCGGTCGGCCCCTCCGCCCGGCGGAAGCCGGAGAAGTGGGCGAACGCGGCCGAGCGGTCGAGCTCCGGGTCCTTCCGGCGCCCGCCGAGCCGGCGCGACATGAGGGCGTCCCGCCCCGTCGCGTCGACGACCGCTTTCGCCTTCACGTCGCAGGGCGCGTCGCCCTCGACCTTCACGCGGACGCCGACCGCCCTCTCGCCCTCGAAGAGGACCTCCTCGACGCGCGCCCCCTCGGTCACGACGACGCCCGCGTCCCGGGCGTGCCCGAGGAGGAGCGCGTCGAACTCCGCCCGCTTCACCTGGAAGGCCGAAGCCGGCGCGCCGTCGTAGGCGTCGGCGAAACGGACCAGGCGCGCGTGATCGGTCCCCTGGTGGTAGAAGCGGGCGCCGTACTTCACCTGCGGCCCGGTCGCCTCCAGCTTCTCGAGCACGCCGAGCCTCCGGAAGAGCGGGACGTTCCACGGCAGGAGCGACTCGCCGATGTGGAAGCGCGGGAATCTCTCCCGCTCGAAGAGCGCGACGGAGAAGCCGGCGCGCGCGAGGAACGTCGCCGCGGTCGAGCCGCCCGGCCCGCCGCCGCAGACGACGACGTCGAAACGGGAGGGCGCGGGCCCCTCACCCACGCGCGGCGACCTCGGCGCCCCCGTCCGGTGGGGCCACGGCGCGCGGCGGGAGATCCGGACGCGGTCCTTCGAGCGGCGTCGGCCGCGCGACGTACGTCCAGGCGTTCGCGACCTCGGCCTTCGCCCACCGGAGGAGGCCGTGCCACAGCATCACGTGCGCGCCGGCCCGGAGCGTGAAGCCGACGAAGCGCGGCCGTCGGCCGGCGTTGTGGTTGCCGTAGATCCCGAGCGCCTTCTTCCGCTTCGCGATCGCGACGAGGCGACGCCGGTAGAAGTTCATCGGCCGGAGGCCGAGCTCCGCGCCGTCGCCGAAGAACGGGGGGATGCCGAGCCGGGAGGCGGACTCGTTGTAGACGGGGTGGACCGCGACGAGGTAGTAGAGCGCCGTGTCCATCAGGAAGGCGATCGTCATCGTGTCGTAGTCGCCCATGATGTAGTACTTGTCGCGGTAGATCGACTCGTAGAAGTAGCGGAAGAAGCGGTCGTAGCGCTCGTTGTGGTCCGCGTACTCCCGCTCCATCTCGGCGGCCGGGGTCCCCGCGAGCGCCTTCAGGATCAGGTCGACCCTCGTGTGGACCGAGAACGACATCTGGTCGAGCCCCGGCGAGTAGAACGGGTCGAGGAAGCCGCCGGCGTCGCCGACACAGGTCCACCCCGGCCCGATGAACGCGTCGACGAAATAGGGGAGGTGGCCGTAGTAGCGGCAGTCCCCGGCGACGGGCTCGGCGTGCTCGACGAGCTCCCGCGTGAGCGGGTTCGCGTCGAGGAAGCGCGTCAGCTTCTCGAGCGGCGTCGCGCCCTCGGGCTGCACGAGCCGCTTGTCCCAGACGAGGCCGACGCTCGTCTCTCCGCCGCGAAGCGGGATGAACCAGATCCAGTACCCCCAGCCGGTGAAGTGGTTCGTCGCGAGGCGCCGGGCCGCGACGACACCGCGCGCGAACGGGTCGGCCGGATCGGTCCCGACGACCGCGGTGCCGTCGAGGTCCTTCGCGCCCCGGTAGCGGACCCAGATGGCCGACGTCGGATGGCTCTCGACGGGCGTGACGCCGCCGCGCCGGCGCGCGAGGAGCGCCTGGCGCCCGGTGGCGTCGACGATCCACCTCGCCCGGACGACGACCTTCGTCCCGTCGGACTTCTCGACGGTGACGGAGCTCCCGTTCACGCCCTCGAGCGAAAGGTCGACGACCTTTGCCGGCCGCCAGACCTCGGCCCCCTCCTCCTCCGCCGTCCGGAGGAGGTGGCCGTCGAGGACGGCACGGTCGAGCTGGAAGCTCGGCGTGCGCGCGAGCTGCGTCGGCCCCACCTCCGAAGCGTCACGCAGCCGCGTGGCCCTCTCGTTGTGGAACCAGTAGCGGAAGCCCTGCTTCGGCAGCTGCTCCCGGCTCAGGTGGTCGTAGAGCTTCAGGACGCGGATCAGGAAGTACGAGGAGATCTCGACCGTCGACTCGCCCACCTTCCAGTCGAACTCCTCGCTCTTCTCCACGACGAGGACGCGGAGGGTCGGATCGCGGCGCCGAAGGAGGATCGCGGTGGAGGCGCCCGCGATCGCGCCGCCGATGACGACGACGTCGAAGTCCGGGGCCGCGCACGCGTCGCGGCCCGCCTCATCTGGGACCGTGCCAGTCCTGTTCATTTGCGGATCATAGAGAGAGGACGGACGAAATCGGGGAGGAAACGACGGGAGAGGAGCTCCTCCTCTCTGGACGCCACGCCCCGTCCTCCTTATCCTCGCCTGTTGGGCCGCCCCTGCACGGGCGCGCCCGACCCTGCCCCCGACGACCGCGGTCCCGCGGCGCCGGCGCGGCGGGGACGAGGAGCTGCATGTCGGACTACAGGATCCAGGAACACCCGATCCTCGCGATCCCGGGCGAGGCGGTCGTGCCGTTCACGTGGAAGGGCGAGGCGCTGAAGGCGAGGCCGGGCGAGACGATCGCCTCGGCCCTCTTCGCGAACGGGGTGCGCATCTTCGGGCACCACCACAAGGACGGCTCGCCGCAGGGGATCTTCTGCGCGAACGGCCAGTGCGCCCAGTGCTCGGTCGTCGCGAACGGCCTCAGCGTCAAGTCGTGCATGGTGCCGGTGTCGGAGGGGATGGCGGTCGAGCCGCTCGACGGGAAGGCGAGCCTCCCCGAGTCGGCCGGCGACCTCCGCTTCCACGACGTCGAGACGGTGGAGACGGAGTGCCTGATCCTCGGCGGCGGCCCGGCCGGCCTCGCCGCGGCGATCGAACTCGGCAAGGCGGGCGTCAACGTCGTCCTCGTCGACGACAAGGCCGCCCTCGGAGGCAAGCTCGTCCTCCAGACGCACAAGTTCTTCGGCTCGATCGAGGCGTGCCACGCCGGGACGCGCGGCCTCGACATCGGGAAGAAGCTCGAGGCCGAGGTCCGCTCCTACCCGAGCGTGAGGATCTGGACCGAGACGACGGCCCTCGCCGTCTTCTCCGACCGGAAGGTCGGCGTCCTGCGCGACAACCACTACGTCCTCGTGCGCGCCCAGATGCTCCTCGTGGCGACGGGCGCCCGCGAGAAGTCGCTCGTCTTCAAGGGGAACACGCTCCCCGGCGTCTACGGCGCCGGCGCGTTCCAGACGCTCGTGAACCGCGACCTCGTCCGGCCCTCCGAGCGCCTCTTCGTCGTCGGCGGCGGGAACGTCGGCCTCATCGGCGCCTACCACGCCCTCCAGGCCGGCATCCAGGTCGTCGGCCTCTGCGAGGCGCTCGAGGAGTGCGGCGGCTACAAGGTCCACAGGGACAAGCTCGCGCGGATGGGGGTCCCGATCCACACGCGGCACACGATCGTCTCGGCGAACGGGACGGAGGAGGTCGAGAGCGTCACGATCGCGAAGCTCGACCCGTCCTGGAAGGTGATCCCGGGGACCGAGAAGACGTTCAAGTGCGACACGCTCCTCGTCGCCGTCGGCCTCGACCCGGTGGACGAGTTCCTGAAGAAGGCGAAGGAGTTCGGCCTGCCGGTCGTGGCGGCGGGCGACGCCGAGGAGATCGCCGAGGCGAGCGCCGCGATCTTCACCGGGAAGATCCGCGGCACCGAGATCGCGCGGACGCTCGGTCGCGACGTCGGCGAGGTGCCGCCGGAGTGGCTCCGGACGGCCGAGGTCCTCAAGGCGCGTCCCGGCGCCGTCATCACGGAGGAGATCCCCGCCGACGAGACGGGCGTCTTCCCGATCTTCCACTGCTCCCAGGAGATCCCGTGCAACCCCTGCACGTCGATCTGCCCGAAGGGGGCGATCAGGATCGAGGGGGACGACATCCTGGGCCTGCCGACGTTCGACGAGAGCGCCTGCATCGCCTGCGAGCAGTGCGTCGCGATCTGCCCCGGCCTCGCGGTGACGCTCGTCGACTACCGGAAGAAGGACGCCGAGGGGCTCCTCGTCTCGATCCCGTACGAGTTCCCGAAGGCGAAGATCAAGGAAGGCGACATGGTGACCGTCCTCGACACGCTCGGCGCCGTCCTCGGGCACGTGCCGGTCGTGAAGGTCCGCGCGCCGAAGTTCGCGGACCACGCCCTCCTCGTGAAGGTGAAGGCGCCCTCCGAAATCGCGAAGCGAATTGCAGGGATTCAGGTTCAGGAGCCGTGGGTCTCGGCGGCGATGGAGGAGAACGTCGAGCGGATCGGCGACGACGACGTCGTCTGCCGCTGCGAGCGGGTCACCGCCGGCCAGATCCGCGGCCTCATCCGCGAGGGGGTGCGGGACCTCAACCACCTGAAGGCGCTCACGCGTGCCGGGATGGGCGCCTGCGGCGGGAAGACCTGCCCCACGCTCATCGCGCGGATCTTCCGCGAGGAGGGGGTGCCGCTCGCGCAGGTGACGCCGCTGACGCAGCGGCCCGTCTTCATGGAGGTGCCGCTCGGCGCCTTCGCGGGGGTCGTGACGGGCGAGGGCCCGACGAAGGACGCGGTGCCGACGGCCGTCGGCGCGCTCGTGGGAGGCGTCTGATGGCCTCCTCCGTGTACGACGTCGTCGTCGTCGGCGCCGGGAGCGTCGGCATGCCCACCGCGATGGAGCTCGCCGCGAAGGGGATGAAGGTCCTCTGCCTCGACCAGTTCGCTTCCGCCGGGCAGGGGAGCAACAAGGCGGCCATCGGGGGCCTCCGCGCCACGCACTCCTCCCCGGCGAAGATCCGGCTCTGCCTCGACTCGTTGAAGACCTTCTCCACCTGGAAGGAGACGCACGGCTTCGACATCGAGTGGCGGCAGGGCGGCTACATGTTCGTCGCCTACCGCCCCGAGGAGGCGAGGACGCTGAAGGAGCTCCTCGTCGTCCAGAAGAAGGCGGGCCTCAACATCGACTGGTACGAGAAGGACGACCTGCTGAAGCTCGCGCCGGGCCTCGACGCGAACGGGCTCCTCGGCGGGACGTTCTCACCGGAGGACGGCTCGGCCTCGCCGATGCTCTCCTCCGCGGCGTTCCACCGCCGGGCCGTCGCGCTCGGCGTCGAGTGCCGGTTCAACGAGCGGGTCACCGCGATCATGCGTCGGAAGGGGGCCGTCGTCGGCGTCCGCACCGACAAGGGGGGCTACGCCACGGGGTGCGTCGTCAATGCCGCGGGGGCCTGGGCGCGGAGCCTCGCGCACCTCGGCGGTCAGGACGTTCCCGTGAACCCCGACTGCCACGAGGCGGGGATCACGGAGCCGGCCCGGCGGTTCCTCGAGCCGATGGTCGTCGACATCCGGCGGACGCCGGGCGCGGCGAACTACTACTTCTACCAGGCGCACTCGGGGCAGGTCATCTTCTGCGTCACGCCCGACCCGCCGCTGATCGGGACGGACCGGCGCGAGACGTCGGAGTTCCTGCCGCTCATCGCGCGCCGGATGGTCGGCCTGATGCCGAAGCTCGCGAACCTGAAGGTGAGGCGGACGTGGCGCGGCCTCTACCCGATGACGCCCGATGGCTCGCCCGTCGTCGGGAAGAGCGCAGCGCTGCGCGGCTACGTCGACGCCGTCGGGATGTGCGGTCAGGGCTACATGCTCGGCCCGGGCGTCGGCGCGCTCGTCGCTCGGATGGTGACGGAGACGACGACGGAGGAGGACGCCGCGGTCCTCCACGAGCTGCGGCCCGAGAGGGAGTTCGCGGGAGTCGAGAAGCTGAAATAGGCGGGACGGCCGCGCGGGGGCGAGCGGCGGGCTGGGGGTTACGAGGGAGCGTCCCGTTCGGGTCGCTCCCCGGGCCCGCTCCCGGTCGCGGATAATCGGCCCATGAACGCGTCCGTGACCGAGCGGTTTCCGCTCAGCGAGAGCGAGATCGAGGCCTTCTGCCGGAGGCACCATATCCGCTCGCTGGCCCTGTTCGGCTCGGTTCTCCGGGAAGACTTCGGGCCGGAAAGCGATATCGACGTCCTCGTGGAGTTCGAGGAGGGGCGAGTCCCCGGATTCGACTTCGTCCGGATCCAGGACGAGCTCTCCCGGCTCCTGGGAGGACGGAGAGTGGACCTCGTGACGCCGAGGGCGCTCAGCCCGTTCCTGAGGGAGAGGGTCCTTCGGTCCGCCGTCACGCGCTATGCGGCATGACGACCAGGTCTACCTGGAGCACATGCTCGACGTGGCCGTCCGAGCGCACGCGAAGGTAACGGGCCTGTCCGAGGAAGCCTGGGAGGCGGACGAGGACGTTCGCCTCGCGGTGACCCATCTCGTTCAGACCCTCGGCGAGGCCGCTCGCAACGTCTCGGACGAAGGACGAGCGGCGTATCCCGAGATTCCCTGGCGAGAGGCCGTCGGGATGCGGAACGTGATCGTCCACGACTATCTCGGCGTGGACGACCGAATCGTCCGCGCCGTCGCGCTCCGGGACCTGCCTGCGCTGATCGAGGCGCTCCGCAGAATCCTCGGAGCGTGACGACTCGGTCCGCTCCACCGCGCCCTCGCGGCCGTTCGTGCTACTTCTTCGTCGTCCCGGCCTTGCCGCGGGCGGTCGCCGGCTTCGGCGCCGCGGGTGACGCGGCGGCCGACGCGGCGGCCGCGAGGTCGAGGCGCCAGACGCCGTTCCCTTCGAAGCCGACGAGGAGGCTCGTCGGCGACTCGAGGGCGAGGCCGACGACGTCGGGGTGCGGCGGCTCGCCTCCGAACCGATCCCAGGTCTTCCCGCCGTCTCGCGAGCGGAGGACCCCCTCCTTCCACGTCCCGGCGTAGAGCGTGCCGGAGGCCGGGTCGAGCAGGATCCGCCTCACGTTCCACTTCTCGGTTCCGGTCCCCGCGACCGCCCAGCTCTTCCCTCCGTCGGCGGAGCGATAGATCCCCTTGTTCGTCGCGGCGAAGAGCTCGTCGGCTCCGGCCCCGGCGACGATCGCCTGGATGCGGGACGTGGGCGGAATTCCGGTTCCGGTCGTCCAGGTCGCGCCGCCGTCGGCGGAGAGGTAGAGGTGGCGGTCGTCGCTGTAGAAGGCGCGATCGGCGTCCGCCGCGTCGACGTGGAACGCGAAGTGGCCGAGGAGCGTGCTCGCGTCTCGCGGCGCCTTGAGGTCGCGCCACGTCAGGCCGCCGTCGTCGCTCCGCGCGACCTGGCAGAAGTCGCGCCCGCTGTGCGCCCAGACGCGCTTCGGGTCGGAAGGCGCGAAGCGGAGGTGCTGCACCTCGGGCTCGCAGCCACCTTTCAGGACGTGCGTCCAGCTCCGGCCTCCGTCCGTCGACCGGAACGCGCCCTTGCGCGTCCCGGCGAGGAACGTCCCGGGAGCGGAGGGGTCGGCCGCCAGCGAGTGGACCGCGCGGTTCGTCAGCCCCTCGTTCGAGAGCGCCCACGTCGCGCCGCCGTCCTCGGAGAGGTGGACTCCTCCCTGGGTCGTTCCCACGAAGAGGCGCTTCGGCGCGGACGGGTCGAGGAGGATCGCCTTCACCTCGAGCGCGAGGAACCCGGCGCCGGTCGTCCACGTCGCCCCGCCGTCCGTCGTCTTCACGACGCCGTCCCGGCCGCTCCCGGCCCAGACGGCGCCGCTCTTCTCGTCCAGGGCGAGCGAGCGGAAGTTCACCCAGTTGAAGCCGCGCGAGAAGGTCTTCCACGTCGCGCCGCCGTCCGTCGAGCGGAGGACGCGGTTCGGGATGCTCGCGTAGCAGAGGCCGGGCGTCGCCGTCGAGACGGCGAGCGCGTAGACGATGTTCCCGATCCACTTCGCGTCGGTCGTCGTCTCTTCCCAGCTCTTCCCGCCGTCCGTCGAGCGGAGGACCCCGTCGCCGTTCGTCCCCGCGAGGACGAGGCCATCGGGGCCCGTCGCGACGGAGTGGGCGGCCTTCCTCGGGAGGGCGACCGTCCAGGACGCCCCGCCGTCCGCAGAGAGATAGACGCCGTCTTCGGAGGCCGCGAAGACGGACTTCCCGTCCCGGGCGACGGCGACGCCGCGGACGCGCGAGTTCGGGTTGATCCCCACGTTCGCCGGCTTCCACGTCGCGCCGGAATCGGTCGACTTGAAGACGCCCGTCGGGAAGCCGTCGTTGTCGGCGCTCGCGTAGACCGTCGACGGTGCGGTCGGGTCGAACGCGAAGCCGGTCATCGCGGGCTGCTGTACCTTCTGGTCGAGGACCTTCTTCCAGGTCGCGCCCGCGTCGGCCGAGCGCCAGAGGGCGGTGAAGCCCGCGGCCAGGACCGTGCGGGAGTTCGTCGGGCTGACGGCGACGGCGTTCACCGTCTCCTGCGCGGGGAGGCCCGCGAGGCGACTCCAGGTCGCCCCTCCGTCGGTCGACTTCCAGACGCCGCCGCCGAACGCCCCCGCGTAGAGGACGTTCGCGTCCTTCGGGTCGAGCGCGAGCCCGTAGGCTGCCCCGCCCGGTGGGCCGACGGGGCTCCAGGCGGAAGCCTGTGCCGTGGTGGGCGCGAGCAGGGAGAGAGCGACGAGGATCGCTCCGGGGAATCTCTGCGCGGCTCTCGGGGCGGCGGGTCGGCTCATGTGGCCTCCTTGCGGCAGTGCCGCGGGGGAGGTCTCTCCCCGCGGGCGTACGGTTCCCGAGCGATGAACGCGGAGAGTACGTGGCCGGGATGCGGAGGGGAAGGGGCCCGTGCGCGGACGTGTCGGGCGGCTCAGCCGTCGAGCGTGAACCGGGGGCCCCGGGCGAGGGGGATCGCCCGGACCTGCTCCGCGGTCCATCGGAACTGCCTCAGGAAGCGGGCGTACTCCGGCAGCGACATCGGCCCGGGGCGATGTCTCTCGAGCGATTCGGCGACGGCGGGAGACGCCGACGGAAGCGCGTCGAGATCGAGGGGCTCAGGACGCGCTCTTGATCCGCTCATGAAGCTCACCGAGGCCGGCCCGCTCGAACGTCGCGCGGACGGAATCCTCGTCCAGATCGGGAAGGGAGAGGAGCAGCCGAAGGTCCTCGGCGTCGCGGAAGACCCGGCTCGGCTGCTCCTTCATCGCCTTGACCTTCATGGCGACGAGGTGCTCCGGGGCGGGGACGAGGAGGGGGATCGCGTCCGGGCCGGTCCTCTCGACGGCGGCGGCGAACAGCCGGCGGCTCGTCTCGCCGTCGACCCAGATCAGGTCGAGCCGGCCGATCTCACGGTCGGAGTGCAGGAGGTTCGTGAAACCGTCGGAGTCCAGGAGGACCTCGAATCCCGCTGCGTCGAGGCGTGCGAGGAGGGCGGAGCGAAAGGAGTCGTCGACGAGGAGGTCCGTGTCGGCCGTCGTGCGTGTGGAGCCCCAGGCCACGAGGGCCAGGCCCCCCGCGAGCATCCACCGCGTCCCGGTCGCCTCGAGGTGGGGCCTCAGGAGCGCAATAACGCGTGCCGCGTCCATCCGGGCGGACTCTACGCCGCCGGAGCGTCGCCGGGCTACCGGCGCCGGACCTCGGGGAGGACGAGAAGTCCCCCCGCGGGACCTACCCGACCGGGATCTTCTCCCCCGTCAGTTCCCTCTCCCCGCGCTGGTACGCGAGGATCCGCCCGACGAGCTCCTTCAGGAGCTTCGGGAACGTCAGGAGGAGCTCGTCGGCAGGGGACAGGACGACCTGCTGCGTGAACGCGGTCGCGAGGAGGAGGCGGTCGGGGAGGCGGCGGACCTCGTAGTCCATCTCGAGCTTCGCCGTCTCGGGGGAGCGGAGCGTGCAGGAGACCTCGAGGCGGTCGTCGAGCCGCGCGGGGCGGCGGACCTTCACTTCGAAGCGGGTGATCGGGACGCGCCAGCCGCGGGCGAGCGCCTCGGCCGGCGTGAGGCCTGCGGCCGAACAGAGGGCGTTGCGCGCGACCTCGCAGTAGAGGACGTAGTTGCCGTGCCAGACGACGCGATAGGAGTCGACCTCCGGGAACCGGACGTCGAGCTCGACACGGAAGGGGCGCGCGATCGCCGTCACGGCGCGGTGAAGACGGCGACGACCTGGTTCCCGCCGGCCCCGAGCGAGTTGACGACGACGGCCCCGAGAGACGGGTCGTCGCGGAGGGCGCGCGCGGCGAGCGCGAGCTGGAGGGCGCCCGAGCAGGGGTTCTCGCCCGCGAGGAGCTTGACCCTCTCGACGCGCGGCAGGGGCGAGGTTCCGAAGACGTCGGCGAGCGCCGCGTCCTCGGCCGCGTCGATCCAGGGGACGCCGTTCGCGGAGGCGTGGACGAGCCCGACGGCCGCCGGCTCGACACCCGCGTCGCCGAGGGCGGCGCGGAGCGTCGCGGCGACGTCGTCGGGGCGGGCGCGGCGCGCCTGCGGCGAGACGGGAGAGCCGGAGGAGGCCGCGCCGGCGAGCCGGGCCCAGGGGTGCGCGCCGCGTCCGCGGGCCGACTCCGCGGTCTCGAGGAGGACGACGGAGCATCCCTCCGACATCGCGTAGCCCGGGCGCGTCGCGGTCTTCAGGACTCCGAGCCGCTCGTACGCGAGGTGGTACGTCAGGTTCCACTCGTCGACGGCGCCCGCGACGATCGCCTTCGCCCGACCGTCCTCGAGGAGGAAGCGGGCGTAGAAGAGGGCGTTCAGGCCGGCCGGGTCCTTCTGCGTGATCGTGACGTTCGGGCCCTTGATCTTCAGCTCGATCGCGGCGACGGACGCGGGCGCGTTCGAGACGGTGTACGGGAAGAGGAACGGGGAGGCCGTCTCGGGCGACTCGACGGCCATCTGCCGCTCGAAGTCGACGAGCGGACCGGCGCCGGCGGAGCCGGTCCCGAGGAGGATGCCGGTCTCCTCCTCGTTCCCGGCCATCGTCCAGCCGGCGTCCGCGACGCAGCGGGTGACGGCGACGACGGCGTACTGGCTCGCGCGGTCGAGGCGGCGGGCTTTCGCCCGCGGCATCTCGGGGTCGGTCGTGAACGGACCGATTCGGGCGGCCCAGCCGGGCCCCTTCCTCTCGCCCGCCTCCGAGACGGGGACCTCCGCGACCGCGCTCTCGCCGGCGGCGAGGCGCGAGGCGGTCGTCTCGAGGTCGCGCCCGAGCGGGGTGACGGCGGCGGCGCCGGTGACGAGGAGCTCTCTCACGGCGTGCTCCTCACGCCCTTCCGAACGCGACGACGGTGGAGTTGCCGCCGAACGCGAACGAGTTCGAAAGAGCGACGCGGACCGGATGATCGCGCGCCACGTTCGGGACGACGTCCAGGTCGCACTCGGGGTCGGGCTCGACGCGGCTGATCGTCGGGGGGACGACGCCCGTCTCGATCGTCCGGACGGTGGCGACCGCCTCGATCGCCCCGGCGGAGCAGAGGCAGTGCCCGAGCATCGACTTGTTCGAGGAGATGCAGATCTCCCGCGCCCGATCGCCGAGCGCGAGCTTGATCGAGAGCGTCTCGGCGGGGTCGTTCTGGACCGTCGCCGTGCCGTGGGCGTTCACGTAGTCGACGTCCCCGGGATTCAGCCGGGCCGACCGAAGGCAGGCACGGATCGTCCGCGCCCCCGCCTCGCCCGAGGGCTCGGGCTGCGTCATGTGGTGGGCGTCGCTCGTGATCCCGTAGCCGAGGAAACGGGCCCGGATCGCCGCTCCGCGGCGGCGGGCCCGTCCCTCCTCCTCGAAGACGAGGATCCCCGACGCCTCGCCGATCGTGAGCCCCTTCCGGTTCCGGTCGAAGGGGCGGCACGGCTCGGGGTCGCAGGCGCGAAGGGCGTTGAAGCCGCCGTGCGTGAGCCGGGCGAAGCTGTCGGCGCCGCCCGTGACGACGACGTCGGCGATTCCCGCGCGGATCAGGTCCGCCGCGTAGCCGAGCGACGTCGAAGAGGAGGAGCAGGCCGTCGTGATCGTCGCACGCGGGCCGCGGAAGCCCCAGAGCTCCGCGATCCGATCGGTCGTCTGGTCGGGGGGATGGTTCAGGACGCGGGTCGGGCGGGCCCCGCGCGGCCCCTTCTCGAGGAGGTCGCGGAAGTAGTTCTCGCTGTCGAGGAGGCCGGAGACGCCCCCGCCGAGGACGACGCCGATCCGGCCGAGGTTCTCGCGTTCGAGGTCGAGGCCGGAGTCGGCGAGCGCTTCGCGCGCGGCGGTCAGGCCGATGACGTCGGTCCGGGAGAGGCGGCGGCGAAACCGCGGCGGGACGCCGGGGTCGGGGAGCACCGGCACCTCGGCGGCGAGCCTCGTCCGGAAGCCGCTCGCGTCGAACAGGGTGATCGGGCCGATCCCGCTCCGGCCGGCGACGAGGCCGGCCCAGGTGGAGGCGAGGTCGTTCCCGAGAGAGCTGACGGCCCCGAGGCCGGTGACGACGACGGTCCTGTCGGACATGCCGGGAATCGTACACGGGGTCGCCGCGGCGCAGCAGGAGGACGCGCCCGCACGGATAATCGGACGCATGACCGAGCGCGTCGACTGGAACCGGTACTTCATGAACATCGCGGCGGAGGTCGCTACGCGGTCCACCTGCCCGCGCAAGCACGTCGGCGCGGTCATCGTCCGGGACCGGCGGATCCTCTCCACCGGCTACAACGGCTCTCTCCGGGGCCTCCCGCACTGCGACGAGTCGGGCTGCCTGATGGAGGACGGGCACTGCATCGCGACCGTCCACGCCGAGGCGAACGCGATCCTCCAGGCGGCGATGAACGGCGTCCGGATCGAGGGGGGCGAGATCTACACGACGGCCTCCCCGTGCTGGAACTGCTTCAAGCTGATCGGGAACGCCGGCCTCGTCGGGATCTGGTTCTCGGAGTTCTACCGCGAGCCGCGGATCCTGGACTACGCCGAGCGGATGGGGATCCGCCTCGTCGACCTCGGCCCCGGGCGGCGCTGAGCTCAGCGTCCGGCGGCGACGCGCTCGACCCAGTCCTCGACGACCAGGCGGGCGCCCGAGGAGACCTGGCGGAACCGGCAGCCGAACCCGGGCGGGTCGTCGTCGTGGCGGACGACGAGCGCCTCCCCGGTGACGACCTTCCCCTCCGGGTCGTTCGGCAGCGCGAACGACACCTCGAGCCGCGCGCCGATCGGGTGGATCCGCGACACGGCCACGTAGAAGCCGGTCCGCGAGAGGTTCCGGAGGCGCCCCTCGAACGTCTCCCCGTCGCGCCAGAACGTGATCGGCGAGTCGACGCTGACCCGCGTCTCGGCCCGCTCGACGATCGGCAGGAAGCGCTTCACCTCGGCGAGGAACGTCGGCTCGTCGATCGGCTTCCGGAGGAAATGGTCGGCGCCCGCGCGGCGTCCCTCGTCCTCCATCTTCATCGACGAGAGCATGACGATGAAGATGTGCGCGGTGACGGGGTCGGACTTCAGGATGCGGCACGCCTGGATGCCGTTCATCTCCGGCATCTCGATGTCCAGGACGATCAGGTCGGGCTTCTCCGTCCGGGCGACGCGGATCGCCTCGAGGCCGGTCGACGCGGTCAGGATCCGGCACTCGGCGCGCGAGAGGAACGTGGCCTCGAGGTCGAGGAAGCTCCTCATGTCGTCGACCAGCAGAATCGTGTGCATCGAACCGGTACGCCCTCGCTTCCCCGAGTTTACGCTTCGCCTCACCAGGTGAGGCGCACGCCGGCGGCGACGGTCCGCCCGGGGAGCGGCACGCCCGGCACCTCCTCGTACCGGACGGCCCCGAGGTTCTCCCCTTCGACGTAGATCTCGACGACGTCGCCGTCCACGACGTCGTACCCGAGACGTGCGTCGAGAAGGAGGACCCCCTCGTCGAAGGAGGGGCGATCGAAGTACGAGAGGCGCGCGAGCGCCTCCATGCGGAACGGGACTCGGACCTCCGCGAGGAGGTCCCACCGAGTCCGCAGGGGATCCAGGACGTAGCGGCCTTCGGACGCGCCCGCCTCGGCCCGGAGCTTTTCGAGGTCGGCCGAGTAGACGGCGGCCCGGAACGCGAGCCGCGCGAGGGGCGTCGGGGCGAGGCGCGCCGCGTCGAGGACGACCGTCGCCTCGAGGCCGCGCGTGTCGACGGTCCGGAGGTTCGTGGCCCGGTACGGCTCGTCCGGGCCGGAGCGGACGAAGTCGACGAGGTCGGTTCCGTGGCGGTGGAAGACGGCGGCGTCGAACGAGAGCGCGCCGTGGTCCCAGGAGAGGCCCGCCTCGAACGAGGTCGACTTCTCGGGCCGCAGCGAGGGGTTTCCGATCGTCTGAGGGTCGACGTAGTGGAGCTCGGTGAACGTCGGCACCCGGAAGGCGGTGCCGACCGAGGCGCGGGCCTTCACGCCGGCCCCGAGACCGACCCACGCCGCGAGCTGCGGCGAGAGCCGCGTCCCGAAGCCCTCGTGCCGGTCGGTGCGGAGGCCGGCACGGACTCCGCCGGCGGACGGGGACGCCGCGACGAACGGTCGGGCGAGCTCGACGAACGCGGCGCTGCGGGTGCGGGCGCGCCGTCCGAGGTTCGTCGAGTCGATCGCGTCGCGCCCCGTCTCGCCCCCGAGCGCGAGGGAGCCGCCGAGGAACGGGCGGCGCGCCACGAGGCGGACGGCGGAACGGTCGGTATCGTGGAGGTTGCGGTAGAAGGAGGGGTCCGTCCGCTCGAGGACGAAGTCGTCCCGGTGGTCGCGCACGGAGACGGAGGGGGCGAGGGTCCAGCCGCCGCCGAGGGAGAGGTCGGCCGCGAGACGCAGGCTCCGGCTCCGGGTCTCCTCGTGCTGGTTCGGGTAGCGCGTGCCGTAGAAGCCCCACGCGCCGAACGCCCGGCTCGCGCCGCCCCCCGAGAGGGTGACCGGGCCGGCCGCGGTCTCGAGCCGCAGCGAGGCGCGGACCGTCTTCTCGGCGTGCTCGCGGTCGTCGCGGAAGCCGCTCGACTCGGAGCGGGAGGCGTCGACCGACACGGTGAGGGAATCGGAGAGCCTCGTGGCGACCCGGACGCTCCCGGCGTCGAGCGAGTGGGAGCCGTGGACGTACCGGCCCTCGATCTGGGCGCGCGCCCGGCCGAGGCTCGCGCCGCGCGTGACGACGTGGATCACGCCGCCGACCGCCTCGGAGCCCCAGAGAGCAGAGGCGGAGCCGTAGAGGACCTCGATCCTCTCGATGGCGTCGGCCGGTACGTCGAGGTCGAGCGAGTGGTGGTTCGTCTGGGGGTCGTTGACCGGCTCCCCGTCCACGAGGATCAGCGTGCCGTTGTAGTCGGCCCCGCGCAGGGAGACGTCTGCCTGGACCCCGGGGCCGCGGCGCCTCACGTCGACGGCGGGGAGGTACCGGAGGAGGTCGGCGAGCGAGCGCGCCGGCAGCCGCTCGATCTCCTCCCGGCTCAGGACCGCGACCGTAGCCGCCTCCGTCCCCGCCCCTGCGTGCGAGGCGACGACGGCCACCTCCGCCTTCACGGGGGATGGCGAGTCCTCCTCGGCGGCGGGCCCCGCCGCGAGCGGCGGGGCGGCGAGGAGGAGGGCGAGGGCGAGCGCGGCCGGAAGGAGCATGCGGCGGGGAGGATAGCGGACGAGCCGCGTCGCGCTACTCTTCCGGCATGACCGCCGCTCGCGTCGTCGCCCTCGCGCTCGCCGGGTCGCTCCTCGCGCTCCCCGCGTTCGCCCAGAAGCCGAAGCCGCGGGCCGTCCTCGTGGAGTCCGACGGCGACGAGGAGGCCCTGTCCGCGTTCGTGGCCCGCCTCGAGTCCGAGCTCTCCGATCGGGGGAAGGCGACGCTTTCGGACGCCCGCCTCGCCGGGATATCCCTCGGGGCGGTCGTCGCCGAGCCGGATGGCGAGGCCGCCCGGGCGCTGCGGGAGGAGTGGGCCGGAACGAGCTGGATCGGCGTCTCGCTCGCCCCCTGCCGGGTCGACGTCAGCCGGATGAGCTACCGCGAGACGAGCCCGGAGGGGTACGCCTACGACCGGGTCGTGGAGAGCGTGCGGGTCGACTGCCCGGCGACGCTCCGGATCGTCGACGCTGCCACCGGGAAGGAACGGAAGCCCCTGGAGGTCACCGGCACGGCGAACTACCGGAGGAGCGGTCCCGAGGACGAGGAGAGCCCGCAGCTCGAGGCGACCCGCGACGCCGCCGAGAAGGTCGCGAAGAAGCTCCCGGCCGCGCTCGGCCGCTGACGTCGCCGCCGGGGAACGCGCCGCCGCGGCGGCGAGGATACTTCGCGCGGGTTTGACGTCCCGGGCCTATCCTTGCTCGTTCGGGCGCCCGGCACGCGGCGTCCGCGGCGGTTCGACATGAGGAACGATCCACGAAGGCTCCTTCCCGCGCTCGCGCTCCTCCTCGCGCCGGCTCTCGGCGTCTCTCTCGACGTCGTGAGCCTGCCGCCGGGCACGGGAGCGGCGGGACTCGCCGTCGCTCCCGACGGGACCGTCTGGTTCTCGGCGCAGTTCTCCGGGGCGCTCGGCCGCGTGAGCCCGTCCGGCGAGATCGAGCTCTTCCCGTTCCCTTCGCGCGGAACCCAGCCGCTCGCCGTCGCCGTCCAGCCGGATGGCACGGCCTGGAGCGCCGACCTCGCCGGAGAGCGGCTCGGACGCGTCGCGACGGACGGCACCTTCACGGAGGTCTCCCTCGGAGGGGCGGGAGGCGAACCGACGGGGCTCGCGGTGTCCGCGGACGGGATCGCGTGGTTCACCCGTCCGGCCGAGGGACGCGTCGGGCGACGCGGCTCGGACGGGATCGTGCGCGAGTTCGTCCTCCCCGAGGCGAGCGAGCCGACCGGAATTGCCGTCGCCCGAGACGGCGCCGCGTGGGTCGCCGAGCGGAGGGGCAACCGGCTCGTGCGCGTCTCCCCCGACGGGGAGGTCACGGCCTGGCCGCTCGCGACGCCGAACGCTCAGCCCGACGCGATCTCGTTCGCGCCGGACGGGACCGTCTGGGCGGCGCTGCCGAATGCCAGGCGCATCGCCCGCGTCTCGCCCCGGGGCACCCTCGAGGAGATCTCCGTCGACAACGCCCCGTCCGGCATCGCCGTCGCGCCGGACGGAGGGGTCTGGTTCGCCGCCCCGACGGCGAAGAAGCTCGGCCGGCTCGAACCGGAGACGGGCAAGGTCGCGTGGACGCCGCTGCCGGACGGGCCGGTCGCCGTCTCGACGTCCGCTGACGGGACGGTCTGGGTCGTCCTCGGCATCGGCGACAAGCTCGGGCGGATCGAACCGAAGCGCTAGACGCGCACAAGGGGCGTTTTTTTTCGTCCTGCCCTTGACGAGCGCCTCCCTCGGCCCCAGATTACCTACCGGTCGGTAACCCGAGCCGGTGGACGGTGACGGGGTGCCAGGGAGGTTCGATCCGTGCCGCAGGAACCAGGCGAAAGCTCTGTCCGAAAGAGACTTATGGATGCGGCGATCCTCCTCTTCACGAATCGCGGCTACGCCGCGACGTCGGTGAGGGAGATCGTGGAGATGGCCGGCGTGACGAAGCCGTCCCTCTACTACCACTTCGAAAGCAAGGAAGGGATCTACCTCGCGATCCTCGAGGAGCTTCTGAAGATCGCCGACGAATCGATCGCCGCCAGCCGCGTGAAGGACGGCACCGCGCGGGAGCGCCTCCAGGCGTTCCTTCTCGGGATCTTCCGCGTCTTCGAGATGAAGAAGGCCGAGGTCCGGATGATGAACGCGGTCTTCTGGGGGCCGGCCCAGGGGGCGCCGCCGTTCGACTTCGAGGTCTTCCACGAGAAGCTGAAGGCCGTCATCGCCGAGTTCGTCGCGGAAGGAATCGCCGCGGGAGACCTCCGGCCGGCCGACCCGCAGGACGTCACCCTCGCCCTCATGGGCGTCCTCTCTTTCAACATGGACCTCACCCTCGCGCACCCGGAGCTCGGGCTCGGGCAGGACGGCCTCCGCCGGACGCTCGACCTCGTCTTCGAGGGCCTCGCCGCCCCCCGCAGCGCACAGCAGGAGCCCGCTCGATGAACCGCACGACCCTCGCCGCCCCGTCCGCAGCCCTTCTCCTCGTCCTCGCCGCCGGCGCCGCCGGCTGCGGCAAGCCGGCCGCCGGGGACGGCCAGCGCCCGCCCGTCGCCGTCGAGACGGCGACGACCGCGGCCTCCGACCTCGAAGAGTCCGTCGAGGTCGTCGGAACCCTCGCCGCCCGAAGCGAGGCCGAGGTGAAGACCGAGTACTCCGGCACGGTCGCCGAGGTGTTCGTGACGCAGTGGGTCCGCGTCGCGGCGGGGACGCCCCTCGCCCGTCTGGACTCGCGCGAGGTGGAGGCCGGGGTGCAGGCCGCGAAGGCGACCTTCCTCCAGGCCGAGGCCGGGGCGAAGCGCGCCGCACGCGAGCTCGACCGGACGGTGAAGCTGAAGGAGGCCGGCCTCGCGACCCAGCAGCAGCTCGACGAGGCGCGATCGGCCGACGAGGCGGCGCGCGCGGCCGCGGAGGCCGCGAAGGCGCAGCACGCGCTGGCCGGGACGCGGCTCTCGAAGGCCGTCCTCCGCGCGCCGATCGACGGCGTCGTCGCGGTACGGAACGTGAACGTCGGCGACTACGTCGAGAACATGGGGAGCCCGGCGCCGATGTTCCGCATCGTCGACAACCGGGTCCTCGAGCTGACCGCGAGCGTCCCGTCGGCCCGGATGGCGGCGCTTCGGGTCGGCCAGACGTTCGCGTTCACGAGCGACGCCCTCGCCGGGCGGACGTTCTCCGGGAAGGTCTCGTTCATCAACCCGGCGGCCGACGAGGCGAGCCGGACGGTGAAGGTAAAGGCCGAGGTGCCGAACGGGGACGGAGCGCTCCGGGCGGGCCTCTTCGTCAAGGGGCGCATCGTCACCGGCCGCAGGCCCGGCGTCCTCGTCGTCCCGCGCTCCGCCCTCGTCTCCTGGGACACCGTGGCCCGCACGGCCGGCGTCTTCGTCGTCGAGGGAGGCGTCGCGAGGCGCCTCCCCGTCGAGACGGGCGCGGCGCCAGGAGACGTCGTCGAGGTCGTCAAGGGGCTCTCGCCCGGCCAGGTGGTCGTCACGCGCGGCGGCTTCAACCTCCGCGAGGGGGACCGGGTCCTCGTCTCGAAGGGAGCCTGAGCCGTGTTCCTCTCCGACCTCTCGATCAAGAGGCCCGTCTTCGCGACGGTCCTCATGCTCGCCCTCGTCACGCTCGGCGCCTTCTCCTACCGGCGCCTCGCGATCGACATGTTCCCCGACATCGAGATCCCGGTCCTCTCGGTCATCACGCAGTACCCCGGCGCCTCGCCGGAGACGGTCGAGCGCGAGGTGACGAAGAAGCTCGAGCAGGCCGTCAACCCGATCTCGGGCGTCAAGCACGTCTACTCGACGTCGCGCGAGGGGCTCTCCACGGTCATCGTCGAGTTCAACCTCGAGGTGAAGATCAACGACGCCGCCCAGGACGCGCGCTCGAAGATCTCCGCGATCCGGAACGACCTTCCGGCCGGGATCCAGGAGCCCGTCATCCAGAAGCTCGACATCGGCGGCATGGCGATCGTCTCGCTCGCCGTCCGTTCGCCGGACATGACCCCGCGCGAGCTGACGACGCTCGTCGACCGGAAGGTCAAGCGGCGCATCGAGAACCTCCCCGGCGTCGGGAAGGTCGACCTCGTCGGCGAGAGCGCCCGCGAGGTCGCCGTCGACCTCGACCCGTCGCGTCTCGACGCCCTCGGGCTCGGGGTCGACGAGGTCGTGTCGGGCCTCGCGGGCGAGAACGTGAACACCCCGCTCGGCCGCCTCGACCGCGGCGGGCAGGAGATGCCCGTCCGCGTCTCGGGCAAGCCGAGGGAGGTCTCCGGCTTCCGCTCGATGGTCGTCGCCACCCGCGGCGGCGTGCCGATCGCGCTCGGCGAGATCGCCGAGGTGCGCGACACCGTCGAGGAGCAGCGGAAGCTCGCCCTCGTCAACGGCGTCCCGGCCGTCGCGATCGACGTCTTCAAGCAGAGCCGGGCGAACACGGTCGGCGTCGTCGAGGCCGTCACGAAGGAGATCGAGGAGCTCCGGAGCGAGCTTCCCCCGTCCGTCGAGATCCAGCTCGTGCGGGACGGCTCCGTCATGATCAAGGAGTCGGTCCACGACGTCACGACGACCCTGATCATCGGCGCGATCCTGACCGTCCTCATCGTCTTCCTCTTCCTCAACTCCTGGCGCTCGACCGTGATCACGGGGCTGACGCTCCCGATCTCGGTCATCTCCTCGTTCATCGTCATGTACTTCCTCGGGATGACGCTGAACGTCATGACGCTCATGGCGCTCTCGCTGGCGATCGGCCTCCTGATCGACGACGCGATCGTCGTCCGGGAGAACATCGTGCGGCACCTCGAGGACGGGAAGGACCACATGACGGCGGCCCGGGTCGGGACGGCCGAGATCGGCCTCGCCGTCCTCGCGACGACGATGTCGATCGTCGCCGTCTTCGTCCCCGTCGCCTTCATGAAGGGGATCATGGGGCGCTTCTTCTTCCAGTTCGGGATCACGGTCGCCTTCGCGGTCCTCGTCTCGCTCTTCGTCTCGTTCACGCTCGACCCGATGCTCTCCTCGCGGTGGGTCGACCCGGACGTCGAGCGGATCGGGAAGCGGCACGCCGTGGCGCGCGCCCTCGACCGGTTCAACGAGTGGTTCGACCGGACGGCCGACCGCTACAAGGGCCTGATCGCGTGGGCCCTCGACCACCGGAAGTCGGTCCTCGCGTTCGCGACCGCCGCGTTCTTCGCCGGCATCGGGCTCTTCGGGACGCTCGAGTCGGAGTTCATGGCGAACCCCGACCAGGCCGAGTTCCAGGTCAAGTTCAAGACGGCCCCCGACGCCTCGTTCGAGGAGACGCGCGGCCGGATGGAGGCCGTCCTCGCCGAGCTGAAGAAGATGCCCGAGGTCCGGCACACGTATGCCTCGATCGGCGCGGGCGACATGGGGACGGTGCGCGACGCGCGCGTCTACGTGAAGCTCGTCGAGAAGTCGGAGAGGACGAAGCACGCGAAGGTCCTCGCGTCCGAGGCGCGCGACCGGATCGCCGGGATCGCCGGGATCATCCCGTCCGTGGAGATGCAGAGCGACGAGTTCGCCGAGAAGCCGGTCATGGTCTCGATCCGCGGCGAGGAGATCCCGCTCCTGAAGAAGTACGCCGCCGAGCTGAAGAAGGCCGTCTACGGCATTCCCGGCATCGTCGACGTCGAGACGACGCTCGAGCTCGACCTCCCCGAGTACCGCCTCGTGGTCGACCGCGAGCGGGCGGCCGACGTGGGCCTGTCGACCCCGGCCATCGCCCGGACCGTCGGCGCGCTCGTCGGCGGGCAGGTCGTGACGACGTACGAGGACGAGGAGGGCGAGGCCGTCGACGTCCGCGTCCGCCTCCCGCTCGAGATGCGGCGGGACGTCGGGCAGATCGGCGACCTCCGGATCGCCGTCCCGGGCGGACGCGGGAGCGCCCCGGCACTCGTCCCGCTCTCCGAGCTGGTGAAGGCCGAGCGGGCGACGACCCCCTCGGAGATCTCCCGGCGCGATCTTTCGCGCGAGGTCCTCCTCACCGCGAACCTCGACGGCCTGCCGCTCGGTACGGCGGCCCAGAAGATCCAGGAAGCCGCGGCGAAGATCGACATGGCGCCGGGCTACCAGGTCTTCTTCCCCGGCGAGGCGGAGCGGATGGAGGAGAGCTTCGGGTACATGGCGGAGGCGCTCCTCCTCGCCGTCGTCTTCGTCTACCTCATCCTCGCGGCGCAGTTCGAGTCGTTCATCGACCCGCTCTCGATCATGCTCTCTCTCCCCCTGTCGATCGTCGGCATGGCGGGGATGCTCGCCCTGACGCGCGACACGCTGAGCATCATGTCTCTCATCGGCCTCATCCTCCTGATGGGGCTCGTCACGAAGAACGCGATCCTCCTCGTCGACTACACGAAGGTCCTCCGGAAGAACGGCATGGAGCGCCGCGAGGCTCTCATCACCGCGGGGCGGACGCGGCTCCGGCCGATCCTCATGACGACGCTCGCGATGATCTTCGGCATGCTCCCGCTCGCCCTCGGCCTCGGCCAGGGGGCGGAGATGCGGGCGCCGCTCGGGCGCGCCGTCATCGGCGGGCTGATCACCTCGACGATCCTCACGCTCCTCGTCGTCCCGGTCGTCTACGCCCTCTTCGACGACTTCGCGCTCTTCATCCACCGGCGCTGGTCGAAGGCGAACGCCCTGGAGCAGGAGGCCCACGGGCACACGGGGAAGGCCGCGGCCCGGGCGGCCGGCGGGGCCCTCCTCCTCGCCCTGCTCCTCCCGGCCCCCGTCGCCTCCGCGGCGGAGCCGGCGGCGGGCGGCCGCCGCGTCCTGACGCTCTCCGACGCGCTCTCGATCGCCGCGGAGAAGAACCGCGACGTCGCGAAGGCGCGCGCCTACCAGGAATGGGTCCGGGGCAAGTACGTCGAGGAGCGCGCGGGGGCGCTCCCGTCGGTCGCGGCGACGGGCTCCGTCGGCCGCACGTGGGACGGCACGTACGCCGCCCTGACGGACGGACTCTTCCCCTCGGGGCAGACCGTGAAGACGGCGGGCGTCTCCCTCACCCAGACGCTCTTCGCGTGGGGGAAGGTCGGGGCCGCCGTCCGGGCCGCGAAGGACGGCATCGCCTCCGCCGAGGACCAGCTCGATCACTACCGGCAGGCCGCGGCCCGCGACGTGACCGAGGCGTTCCACGACGTCCTCCTGGCGAAGCGCATCGAGGCGATCGCGCGGGAGACCCTCGCGCACCGCGAGCGGCAGCTCGGAGAGGCGGAGAAGCGCCACGGGCTCGGCACCGCCACCGACTACGACGTCCTCGCGGCCCGGGTGGCGCTCGACAACCAGCGACCCGAGGTCCTGCGGGCGGCCAGCTCCGTCCTCGTGGCGCTCGACCGGCTCCGGCTCGTCCTCGCCGAGGAGTCCGGCGAGATCGACGTCGAGGGGACCCTCGAGGCGCAGGCCCTGCAGCTCCCCTCGTTCGAGGAGGCCGTGGCGACGGCCCTCGAGAAGCGCCCGGACCTCTCGAGCCTCGCCCGGAACACGGCGATCTACCGCGAGCTCGTCCGGATCCGGAACGCCGACGACAAGCCCCGGGTCGACTTCCGCGGCAACGCCGGGTGGCAGTGGTTCGACGCGGGCGTGGTGTCGGCCTCGGGCAAGGTCTGGGGCGCCGGCGTCTACCTCACGTTCCCGTTCTTCGACGGCCTGGCGACGCGGGGGCGCGTGGCGCAGGCGAGGAGCGACCTGACGCGGGCCGAGCTCGACCTCGCGCAGGCGCGCGACGGCATCCACGTCGAGGTCCGGACGGCGCTCGACCGGGCGCGGGTCGCGGAGGAGATCGTGAACGCCCTCTCTGGGAACGTCGCGCAGGCGCGGCGGCTCCTCGAGATGTCGGAGACGGGGCGCGAGCTCGGCGTGAAGACGCGCCTCGAGGTGGACGACGCCCTCCTGAACGCCCGGGCGGCGGAGGCGAACCTCGCCCGCGCGAAGAGGGACTACCTCGTCGCGCTCGCCGACCTCCGCTACGCGCAGGGGACGCTCTGACGCGGCGCCTCGCGTCGGGCATCATCGCGGAATGAGCGCGGGACGCTACGGGCACCTGCTCGTCGACGCGCCGAAGGGGCCGCCGACGAACGCCGAGATCGCCGCGATCGAGGAGGCTGTCGGCGCCCCGCTCCCGGAGGAGCTCCGCGAGTGGCTGGCCGCCTTCAACGGCGGGACGCTCGACTACACCTTCGAGCTCGAGACGGAGGCCGGCCCGTTCCCGCTCTGCTTCTACTCGCTCTACTCGACCCGCCGGCCGTCGCCGGCCCGGCCCGCCGCCGGCCTGATCCTCCACGAGCTCGCGATGGAGCGGCGCCTGAAGGAGCTCCGGCCGGGCCTCCTCCCGATCGCCGGGGACGGCGGCACGTCGATCCTCTACGTCGACCTCGCGCCGGCGCGGCGAGGCGCCGTCGTGGCGTACGTCGAGGGGCTCCCGGCGTGGGACGGGACGACGGAAGGGTGTTTCGTAGGGGTGGCGCCCGACCTCCCCGCGTACGCCGCCGGCCTCTACCTGAACACCGTGGAGGAGCCGAGACGCGGGGGGTAGGGACGGCGCGACGGCCCGTGCTTCTCCGGTCGATCGAGCCTCGCGGCGGGCGCGACTTTCGCGGGTCGAGACGGTTAGGATTCGGGCATGAAGACGATCGGTGCGACTGTCCTGTCCTTCTGTCTCGGCGGAGCGTCCGTGCTCGGGGCGACGCCGGAAGCGCGAGGAGGCGGAACGCGGGTCGCCGCCTCGGCGGACGTCGCCTCCCGCGCCCGGATGCTCCTCGAGACGCAGGCGGCCGCCTGGAACCGGGGAGACCTCGAGGCCTTCTGCTCCGTCTACGCCGAGGACGCCCTCTTCCTGACCGCGTTCGGCCTCACGAAGGGGCGGGCGGAGGTGCTGGCGCGCTACCGGGCTCGCTATCCCGATGCGAGCGCGCGCGGGACGCTCTCGTTCGAGGTCCTCTCGGTCGACCGGCTCGCGGGCGGGGCCGACGGCGAGGCGATCGCGGTCGTCGCCCGCTGGACGATCTCTCGCCCGGACCGTCCCGCGGCGACGGGCCTCACGCTCCTCAACCTCCTGCGGAGCGGGGCGGGGTGGAAGATCGTTCACGACGCCTCGATGTGAGCGAGCCGCCGTACCGCCGCGCTGCGAGCGCGAGCGCCTTCCGCCCGACCTCGCACAGGAGGAGACCGATGCACCAGAGACGAACGCCTGCTCTCGTCGCCGCCGCAGCCGTCCTCGCGACCTTCGTCACGCTCGCCGAGGGACCGCCGGCTCCGAAGGCCCCGCGGGCGGCGGTCGCCGCCTCCCTCGCCGACGTCGCCTGGCTTGCCGGTGGCTGGGTCGTCGAGAAGGGCGAGACGTACTCGGAGGAGTGGTGGTCGGCGCCCTCGGGCGACTCGATGGTCGGAGCGTGGCGACTGTCGCTCTCGGGGCGCGCGAAGCTGTTCGAGCTCCTCACCCTGATGGAGGAGGAGGGGCGCGTCGTCCTTCGGATCCGTCACTTCGACGCGAAAGGGGTCGCGTGGGAGGAGAAGGACCGTCCGCTCGTCCTGCCTCTCGTCGAGAAGGGGACGCGGAGGGCCGTCTTCGAAGGGACGGAGGGGGAGGGGCTGCTTTGCATCTCCTACCGGCAGGAGGGGGATTCGCTGACGGTCGAGATCGCGAAGACGGGGAAACCGGTGCAGAGCTTCCGGTTTCTCCGGGCGGGGAGATGAACCCCGGGGGCGCGCCCGAGGCGCGCCCCCGGAAGCCCTAGCTCGTCACGGCTTCTTCCTCTGGGAGACCGCGAAGGGGTCCTGGGTGACGTTGTCGATGACGTAGGCGACGCCGCCGACGTAGCAGCCCGTCGTCCCGTTCGTGAGGGTGACGGAGCCCGACGGGAGACTGGTCGTGAGGCGAGAGAGCGGCTCTTGCGCGTAGCGCGTCGGAGGGAGCGTCAGCGCGAGCTTCGAGCCGACGGTGTTCCCCTCGTCGTCCCTGGCCTCGAGCTCGACGACGCACTCCTTATCGCTCAGGCTGTAGACGCCGATGTTCGTCCGGAACGCGGAGTCCTGCCGGACCCCGGAGAGGACGCCGATCTCGCCCGTCCGAAGGAGCGCAGGGGAGGCGCTCGTGCGGACGTCGCCGGCGAGGGCGAACTGACCGGTCGTCCCGCCGGCGAAGGGCGCCCAGGTCCGGGCCCCGGCGACGATCGCCCCGGTCGAGGAGATGTAGAGCGTTCCGAACGTCTGCTCGAGGCCGAAGGCCGTCTTCACGACGTCGGGAACGGTCTTCGAGCCCTTCGGCGCGAGGCGGATCGAGGAGGCTTCCCGCCGGCCCGCCGAGGTCCAGAGCTCGAGGCCGACGAGCGTCTCGGTCGATTCGAGGTTCGTGAGGGAGAGGTCGGAGACGAAGGGGACGCCGGCGGCGTTCTTCGTGCTGGCCACCGAGGGGATCAGGCTGTTGAATCGCCAGTCGGGGGCGTCCCTCTGGACCGAAAGTCGCAGGATTCCGCCCGGCGAAGGGATCGTGGCCGTCTCGCCGGCGGCTCGGAAGGCCGGGGCCTCCGGCCCGACCGAGGTCGCCACGAGGCTTTCCGCGGCGCCGACGGAGATGGGGAGCTGGCGGGTGATCGGGCTCTGGCCCGGCGGCGTCCAGGTCAGGGAGACGGTCGTCGAGGCGACCGGCGCCGTGTACTGGAAGGCGACGGACGGGCTCGTCGAGCCGGCGGGGGAGGCGTTCTGGCCGAGGTCCCAGCTGAAGGCCCCGGTGAGCAGGAGCGAATCGTTGCGCTCGTTGTAGGCGCGGGCCGATAGCGCGTCTCCGACGCGAACGGCGATCGCCCCGCCGCAGCCGCCGCCTCCCGGTCCGGGTCCGCCGGGGCAGAGGTCGACTCCGCCGAGGGCGATCCGGATGGACGGGTCCACGACGACGGCATCGCCCGCCACCATCAGGTAGTAGGTCATGCCTTCCTCGAGGTACGCGGTGAGTCGTCCGCGAGCGCACGCGCCCGCGACGGGCGTGGGGCTCGAGCAGCCTCCGGTGTAGAGGGCGAGGACCGGCTGGTAGTCGGCAGGTGCGCTGCCCCCCGTATCGAAGACGTACGAGTCGGAGGTGGCGGGCTCGAACCTGAACCAGACCGACTTCCCCGGGGACGCGGTCGCGCACGGCATCGGGGGGTCGCCGGCCTCAGTCGCCTGGACGGTCTCGAGCTGCTGGGTGAACGGGAGCTCGAGGCCGGGGATCGTGATCGCGGCGGGGCAGGTGTCGTTCGGCGGCGGGGCGGCGCCGGCGGCCGTCGAGGTGAGTAGCAGTGCCGCCAGGGTGAGGGACGAGAGGTGTCTGGGCATCCGGAATCCTCCTGAAGGGTCGGAATCGAGGCGAGGGTTCGACGGTAGTGTCTCTCCATCGCCCTTTCCCACGTACGGCTATGATGCGCGCCGATGCTCCGGACCGCATGGGGAGCGATCGCTCTTGCGGGATTGCTTTGCGTGCCGGGAGCCGCGGCGCAGCAGGACGAGAAGCCGAGGGCCAGGCCGACCGTCGGCCTCGTCCTCTCGGGGGGCTCGGCTCACGGGCTCGCCCACGTGGGCGTGCTGAAGGTCCTCCACGAGCTCCGGATCCCGGTCGACGTCGTCACGGGGACGAGCATGGGCTCGGTCGTCGGAGGCCTCTTCGCCGCCGGGATGTCGCCGCCCGAGATGGAGTGGCTCCTCGGCACGATCGACTGGGAGGACATCCTCGACGACCGCCCGTCGCGCGACCGCCTCTCGTTTCGGAGGAAGCAGGACGAGGTGCCGAGCTACGTCGACCTCGAGATGGGCCTGACCCCGCGGGGGATCGCGTTCCCCTCCGGGCTCATCGCCGGGCAGAAGCTGGGCTTCCTCCTCAAGTCCCTGACGCTCGGGACGGTCGGCATCGAGAAGTTCGACGACCTTCCGATCCCGTTCCGATGCGTCGCGACGGACATCGCGACGGGAGAGAAGGTCGTCCTCGCAGGCGGGAGCCTCGCCGAGGCGATCCGGGCGAGCATGTCGATCCCGGGCGTCTTCTCGCCGGTGCCGCGGGGCGCGCGTCTCCTCGTCGACGGCGGGCTGGTGGAGAACCTCCCGGTCGGCGAGGCGCGCGACCTGGGGGCCGACGTCGTCATCGCCGTCGACGTCTCGAGCGACAAGTTCGACCCGGAGAGGCTGAAGTCGTTCGGGGGCGTTCTCTCCCGGATGACGAGCCTGCCGGTCGTGCGGAACGTCTCGGAGGCCGCGCCGCGCGCGAACGTCGTCCTCTCCCCCCGCGTCGGGGACATCCCGTCGATGGGCTTCTCCCGCGCGGCGGAGATCGTCGCGCGCGGCGAGGAGGAGGCCCGCCGGCTCGCGCACCTCCTCTCGGCGCTCTCAGTGCCGGAAGAGGAGTACCGGGCCCACCGCGAGCGGGTTCGGGGGCGGAGGGCCGACCGGATCGTCGTCGACGAGATCCAGACCATCTCCGTCGGCGTCGACCCGAGGCAGGTCCGGGCCCGCCTGGAGACCGAGCCGGGGCGGCCGCTCGACATCGGGGCGCTCCGCCGCGACCTCGACCGGATCTACGAGATGGGCGTCTTCGAGACGGTGGAGTTCCAGATCGTCCGCGACGAGGGGCGGCACGTCCTCGTGATCGACGCGCGGCCCAAGTCGTGGGGTCCGACGTTCGTCCGGGTCGGAAGCGGCTTCGAAGCGGACTTCGACGGAGACTCGACGGTCGCCCTGCGCGGGACGCTCCACGCGATGCAGCTGAACTCCCGCGGAGGCGAGGTGAAGGCGACGCTCGAGCTGGGGACGGTGCCCGGCCTGAACGTCGAGTACTACCAGCCTCTCGACTTCCGGGGCCGGACCTTCTTCAGCGTCGACGCCTCGTTCGTCCGGACCCTCGCGCGCGTCTCCGCGCCGGACGGGTTCGTCGGCGAGGGGCGGATCACGCTCCTGCAGGGCTCGGTCGACGCCGGCCTCTCGCTCGGCTCCTGGGGCCAGGTGCGCGCCGGGGTCTTCCGCGGCACGGGGCGCGGCGAGCCTCTCCTGACGAACGAGCCGATCGACGACCTCGAGATCGACGTCGGCGGGCTATTCGCGCAGGCCTCCGTCGACACGCTCGACGACCTCTCGTTCCCCCGGCGCGGGACGCTGGCGGTGGCGGCCGTGGAGGCGTTTCGCCCCGGCCTGGGCTCGGAAAGCTCCTTCAACCGGCTCACGCTGAGGGGGACGCAGGCCCTCTCCGTCGGCAGGAGGACGGCGCTCCACCTCACCGGCGGGTGGGAGGACACCATGGGGAGCCACCCGCCGTTCTACCTCCTCTTCTCGCTTTCCGATTTCACCCGCCTCGCGGCGCTCTCTCGGGAAGCGGCGACCGGCGAGCGCGCCGCCTACGCGGCCGTCGTCGTTCAGCAGCGGGTCGCGAGCCTCCCGACGAGAGTCGGGCGCGGCGTCTATCTCGGAGGCGCCTTCGAGGCCGGCCGCATCTGGGCCCGACGCGAGGACACGGGGTTCGACGGGATCCGCCCTGCCGGGGGCGTCTTCGTCGGCGCCGACACGGTCCTGGGGCCGATCTACGCCGGCTTCGGTGTCGGCTACGGCGGCAACACGACGCTCTACGTCTTCCTCGGGCGTCCCTACTGAAGCGAACGGGGAGGACCCGGTCCGCCGGTTCCTCCCCCGGCGCCTTCGGCGCCCCCCTCTCCGCGCGGGAGCGCTGCGCTGCACGCCACGCCGAAGCGCGGAAAGAGCCGGGGCGTTCGCCCCGGCTCTTTCCGCGAGTCCCCGGCTCAGGCCCGGGGTCGCTTCACTCGGCGGCCTGGTAGACGCCGTCGTTCGTCCCGTTGTCGACGACGGTCGAGTAGACGAGGAGCCCGCCCCCCTGCACCTCGAACGTCACGAGGAAGTCGTCGTGGACCGAGCTGCCGGCCGTGGACGGCGGGATGAGGTCGAAGACCGGCTGCTGCACCTGGCTCCAGGCCGGGATCGAGCGGACGACCTCGCCGATGAGGGTCGCATTCGAGGTCCAGGCGCGGAACGTGACGCTCTTGGTGTCGAAGCTCGGGTTGAAGTAGCCGACGTTCGTGCGCCTGCCCATCCCCTTCGCGCGGTCCTCGGCGCTCGCGTTCGAGAGCTGCAGGAGGCTCCCGCTCGAGAGGACGTTCTCGCCGCGGGCGTTGTCGACCTTCAGGAGCGTCCGGCCGTTGCCCGCGGCGGTCTGGTCGTTCACGACGGAGTGGAAGAAGGTGGCTGGCCCGCTCGCGGTGATGCGCGCGGCCGCGAGCCCCTCGAGACCTCCGAAGAGGGCGGCGAGGACGTTCGGGATGGTGGCGTGGGTGGCCGCCGGAACGGTCGCCGTGACCGTCGCGGTCGGGGCGGAGAGGCCCGAAGTGTTCGAGACGAATCCGTCCACGGTGAGCGTGATCTCGGTCGGGGACGGGTTCCAGACGCTCAGGACCGAGTAGTACCGGGCGCCGTTGAGGCCTTCCGCATTCACGACGGACGGGTACCAGACGACCGTCGGCTCGGAGGCGTGGGCGAGCGGGGTGGCGGAGACGAGGGCGGCAAGGGCCGCTGCTGCGGTGACGCTCTTCATGTTCAATCTCCTGTCGGCGGCGTATTCCGGGGACGCGACGACTACGCGGCCGGGTCGCGGCGCGGATCGCGCGAGGCGACCGCGGTGTGACGCGCGTCACGCGAGCGCTTGCAGGAGGTCGAACGATGGCGTCCGGGCGCAGGACGGGCCGCGGATCGAACCGGGTCCCGATCGGTCGGTCGATGGGTGCTCGGACCGCGCGGCCCCGCGCCATTGCGCGGGACGGTACGATCCCGCGGCCCGGGCTCCATCGAGGGAGGAACCGTGAACGTTCGACCGATGAGTTTCGCCGCCCTGATCGCCGCCGCCCTGCTCCTTCCGTCCGTCCCGTCGCTCGCCGCGCGGGTGGAGGTCCCGAACGGAGGGTTCGAGCAGGCCGACCCCGCCGGAGCCGCCGGGTGGAGCGTCGTCGGCGCCCTCCCGCCGGGAGTCGCCGTCGCACGCGACTCGGAGGTGAAGCACGCGGGAGCCGGGAGCCTCCGCCTCTCGGCGCCGGGCCCCGCGTCGATCACCGTCTCGTCCGGGGAGGTCCGCCTCGAGGTCGGGCACGTCTACCGCCTCTCGGCCTTCGTGAGGACCGAGAGGGCCGTCTCCGACCCGACGGGGCGCTACCCGACGCCGGTCGCCGCGACGCTCGCGATGCAGTCGTTCCCGTTCACGAACCACTCGCCGGTTGCGGGCGCGACGCGCCCGTTCGAGAAAGTCGAGACCCTCTTCGTCGCGACGACGGCGAAGGACCGCGTCCGCCTTCACCTCGGAAGGAACGGCACGGCGACGGGGACCGCGTGGTTCGACGACGTGACGCTCGAGGAGGTGACCGACGTCCGCGAGCTCGTCCCGATGGAGACGGTCCGCTGGCACGGCCCGGCCTTCCGCTACGACGAGAAGGGGTGGATCTACGTCCACGTCGAGGGGGAGCCGTACGTCCGCGGCGTCCAGTACGGCTCGCTCCTCGCAGAGGAGATCGCCGAGTACGCGAAGAAGCTCGGCATACAGGAGAACCCGAAGGACGGCCCCGGCGCCTGGGCCGAGATGCGCTTCTTCGCCGACGCCGTCTTCCTGCGGAAGTACGACGAGGAGTACCTCCTCGAGATGAAGGGGATCGCCGACGGCGCCGCGAAGGCGGGGGCGAAGGTCGACGGGCGGCCCGTCGACTTCCTCGACGTCGTGACGATGAACTCCTCGATCGACCTCGACTACGCGAAGTCGGCGCTCCGGACGACACCCCACCCGCTCACCGGACGGAGCTTCCTGACCTCGGAGGACGAGGCGAGGATCCCGGAGCGGGCGCACAAGTGCTCCTCGTTCGTGGCGACGGGCGAGGCGACGAAGGACGGCCGCCCCGTCTTCGGCCAGATCTTCATGTGGGCCGGCTACACCGGCGTCCACTTCAACGTCGTCGCCGACGTCGTCCCGTCGAAAGGGCACCGGCTCGTCTACCAGACCTATCCGGGCGGCATCCACTCCGGGACCGACTACTACATGAACGCCGCCGGGATCCTCATCGGCGAGACGACCGTCGCCCAGACGCCCTGGAACGTCGACGGGACGCCGATGTCGAACCGGATCCGCAAGGCGGCGCAGTACGCCTCCTCGATCGACGACGTCGCGCGGATCCTCCGTGAGAAGAACAACGGGATGTACACGAACGACTGGCCGATCGTCGACGTGAAGACGGGCGAGGTGGCCATCCTCCTTCTCGGGACGAAGGAGTCGAAGCTCTGGCGGACGGGCGAGGACCCGGCGCCGTTCGGCACGCCCGGCTTCCTCTGGGCGAACAACAACGCCCGCGACCCGGGCGTGAAGAGGGAGTACGGCGTCCAGCCCGACGACGCGCCGTTCGACCCGGTCTACGGCCCGTGGGACCGCGACGTCGCCTTCCGGAAGTGGTACGACGAGGTGAAGGGGCGGATCGACGCGACCGAGGCCGTGAACCTCTGGGCCTCCTCGCCGATCAACCGTCCTCACGCCTGCGACGGGAAGGTGACGACGGCCGAGATGGCCGAGAAGCTCGTCTTCCTCGCCCACTACGGGAAGGTCACGCTCCGCGAGAAGTTCCCCGCGGCCGGAAACCGCCGAATGCCCGACCACCCGGGGGCGATCCCGCACCTGACGCTCGGCTACGCCGTCTTCAGCCCCGTCTTCATCGCGGAGAAGCTGAAGGAAGCGAAGGCGATGGAGGCGAAGGCCGCGGCCGCGCCGAAAGAGCCGGCGCTCGACGTGACGGCGATCGAGGAGCGGCTCGCGTACGACGCGGCCAGGCTCTGGAAGGGGAGCGTCTTCCCGGCGACCGAGGGGACGAACGGCCTCGTCTCGGGCGCGGCGGCCTACTGGCGGATCCTCAAGGGGCTCCCGGCCGACCGGGCGAGGGCGTTCGCGTCGGTCCGCGACGAGCTCGCCGGCCTGAACGCCCGCGCAGCGTGGTTCGCCGCGAAGGAGGGGGACGTCGCGATCCGCGAGGCGACGCGCGAATACGGGCGGCGCTCGCCCTACCAGATTCCGCGGATCAAGGGGACATTCGCGCTCCACCAGCTCCGGCTCCTCCTCGGGAACGAGAAGTTCCGGGCGGCGGCGGACGCGGCGTTCACGGCGAACGCGGGGCGCGAGGTGTCGGCGGAGGAGCTCGTCGCGGCGCTCTCGAAGGGGGCCGGGCGGGACGTCGCGCCGTTCCTCGCGCCGTGGATCGAGGAACGCGGCTTCCCCGAGCCGAGGGTGGAGGCGAGGGCGCGGAAGGACGGAAAGGGCTGGCGGGTGACGCTCGCCGTCACACAGGCGGGGCGGCCGTACCACCTTCTCGGGAGCGTCGCGATCGACGCGGGGGGCAGGCGTCTCGTGAAGCCCTTCGAGGTGAAGGGGGCCCGCGCCGAGCTCGCCTTCACGGTCCCGGAGAAGCCGACCCGCCTCCTCTTCGACGCGGGGCGGGACCTCCCGGTCCCGCTCGAGAACCCCTATTCGTTCCTCAGCTTCACCGACGAGTTCCGGCACGCGAAGGTCGTCTACGGGACGACCCGCCAGATCGAGGCGAACCACACGCTCGCCCTCCGCTTCCAGACGCTCCTCGCCGACACCTACAGCGAGGAGCTCCCTCCCGTCGTCAAGGACTCCGAGCTGACCGAGGAAGAGCTCGCCGGGAGCGACCTCTTCGTCCTCGGCGCGCCGTCCGACAACGCCCTCGCGGCGCGGCTCGCCGGGAAGCTCTCGGCGACGTTCGGGAAGGGGTGGTTCGCCTACGACGGGAAGACCTACGGGCGTTCCGACGACGGCCTCTACCTCTGCGTTCCGAACCCGTGGAACCCCGAGCGGGTCGTCTGGCTCTTCGCGGGCAACTCCGCCCTCCAGCTCCACCAGATGACGAAGGCGTGGGGCGGGAGCCTCCCGCAGTGGGCCGTCTACCGCTCCGACGAGGTCGTCACCCGGGGCTTCACGACGCCCGCGCGGTTCGTCTTCGAGCGGCTCGGGGAGTAGGCGGAGGCGGCGGCTCTTCCGCTCGCGTGAGGAGCGCGAGGAGGAGGGCGTACGCGGCGAGGACGAGGGCGCCGACGAGGGCGTAGCGCTGGTCGTCCCACGTCAGGAGGAACGGGACCGCCCCCGTCGCGGCCGCGAGGAGCGACGTGACGACCCCGGCCTCCTCGCGCTCGGAGTGGAGGAGCGCGAGGAGGAGGAGGACGGAGGCGTAGTAGCAGGTCAGGTCGGCGAGGACGAAGACGAGCCCCGAGCCTCCCGCCGCCGCCGCCCAGGAGGGGCGCGAGCGGAACGCCCAGGCGCACGCGGCGAGGAAGGCGGCGGAGAGGGCGAGGCGGAGGGGCCGGGCGTCGCGCAGGGCGGCGGCCTTCGTCTCCTTCCACCCCTTCCAGGGCTCCACGGCCTCGGGGAAGACGAGCGCCCGGCCGCTCGTCGCGGCGCGCCACGTGAGGGTCGTGCCGAGGCCGACGTTGTTCGTCAGCGGGGTCGCGAGGTGCTTCCGGCTGTTGGCGGCGAGCTCGCCCCAGGCGCTCCACCGGACCGACTCGAAGCCGCCCGCCGCAAGGAGAGAGAGGGGGAGGACGACGGCGGCCGCGAGGAGGGCGCCCAGTGCGACCCGCAGCTCGGTGCGCACCGCCTCGAGCCGCCGCTCGCGCACGAGCCGGAAGACGGCCGCCGCGCCGAGGCCGAGGAGGAGCGCTCCCGGGAAGAGCCGGAGGAGCGTCGAGAACGCGAGCGCGGCCCCGGCCAGCCGGGGGCGCCCCAGCTTCAGGAGGGCGATGCCCGACATCGCGGCGGCGAGCCAGTCCATCCGGAGGAACGATCCCCCGTTCCAGTCGAAGCGTCCCGGGAAGTTCGTCCCCCAGAAGACGAGCGCGACGCACGCGGCCCGGAAGCCGAAGGCCCGCAAGACGAGGAGCCACGCTCCGAGGAGAAGGAGGGGGTCGAGGAGGGCGAGGGCCCGGAGGGAGCCGTCGGTCGCCGGGCCGGCGGCGCGGGAGAGGGCGCTGCCGAGGATCCCCCACGCGGGCGTCGCGTTGTAGCCGTGGTCGAGGAGCATCCGGCGGAACGTCTCCGGTCCCGCCTCGGCGCGGAACCAGAGGACGTCCGTGACGAACGCCTCCCAGCGCGGCCCGAGCCGGGCGGGCCACTTCGCGAGCGCGTCGTCGGCCGACGTCGTCTCGATCGCGTTCGTCGACAGGTTTCGGAGCGGGACGGTCGTCCCGGGAGGAAGGAGCCCGGCGGCCCGCTCGGCCGCGAGCGCCGCCTCGTAGAGGCCGGTGTACCCGAGCTCGGGGAAGTACTTCGCGCCGACGACGTAGTGGAAGCTGTCCCAGGCGTGGACGAGCCGTCCTCCGTGAAACTCCCCGAAACCGAAGAACGCGGCGGCCGAGAGGAGCCCCAACGCGACGAGCGCGCGGTCGCGGAAGCGGACGAGCTTTTCCGGGCGACCCTGCCGGCGGAGCAGGACGCCCCCGGCGAGGAGGAGCGCCGCGGCGAGGGCGAGGAAGGCCCTCGCCGCGACGAGCCGATCGCCTTCCGTCGGCCCCGTCCGAGGGGGCGTCGCTGACGTCGCCGGCCCGGTCCACGACGGGGGAGGCTGCGAGTACGCCGCGAGCTCTCCAACCGCGTACCGGCCGTCACCCCCGCTCGCGTGGACGAGGAGGAAGTGGACTTCCCGGGAAGGGACGATCGGGACCCGGCGCGTCCGCAGACCGCCCGCGGCGTCTCCCGCCTCGATCCGGACGAGCCCGCGCCAGGTCGTCCCGTCCGGGGAGCCCTCGACCATGTAGTCGTCCCCGGCATCCGCCTGAAGGAGGAGCGCCCCGACGGAGCGGGCCTCCCCGAGGTCGACGACGAGGTGGGCCGAAGGGTCGAGCAGCCGTACGGCGCGGCCCGACCGCTCCGCGTCGGCGGCGGAGGCCCCTTCCGTCGCCAGCAGCCCGTCGGTCGCGGCGGGTGCTCCGGCGAGACCCGTCCCCGCGGCCGACCGGCCCAGCAGGAGGTTCCCGCCCGGCAGGCCGAGCGAGGCGGCGAGGAGGAGCGTCGGGAGCATCTCTACGAGGCGCCGGAAACCCGGCGGCGCCGGAAGCGTATCTCGGACGCCATCAGACGAAGAGCGGCCGGCACGGACCCCGCCCTGGGTCCGGGCGTCGGCCTTTCCGAAGGAGGACCCGATGTTCCGAAAAACGTACCGGCTCGCGCCGGCCCTCGCTCTCTCCCTCGCCCTCGCATTTCCGGCCGCCGCCCAGCGCCTCGCCGGCCCCCCGAGCGGAGGGAACCAGAAGGCCTCGGTCTCCCAGTGGATCGGCCCGGTCGAGGTGAACGTCGCCTACAACAGCCCGAAGGTGACCGCTCCCGACGGCACGGACCGCCGCGGGAAGATCTGGGGAGGCCTCGTGCCGTGGGGGATGTCGAAGGACTCCTTCGGCACCTGCGGTGAGGAGTGCCCCTGGCGGGCCGGCGCGAACGAGAACACCGTCTTCCGGATCTCGCACGACGTGAAGGTCGAAGGGCAGCCGCTCGCGGCCGGCTCCTACGGCCTCTTCATGGTGCCCGGGCCCGAAGAGTTCACGGTCATCTTCTCGAAGAACTCCACGAGCTGGGGCCACTACTTCTACGACGCGAAGGAGGACGCCCTCCGCGTGAAGGTGAAGCCGAGGAAGGCGCCGTACACGCACTGGATGACGTTCGACTTCGTCGAGCGCAAGCCCTCCGAGGCGACCGTCGCCCTCCGGTGGGACGAGCTCGAGGTGCCGATCCGCGTCGAGGTCCCCGACGTCGACGGCCTCTACCTCGCCGAGATCCGAAAGCAGCTCCGGAACGCGACCGGCTTCGACTGGCAGTCGTGGGAGCAGGCCGCGCAGTTCTGCCTCCAGCGGAAGACGAACCTCCCCGAGGCGCTGAAGTGGGCCGAGCACGCCGCGACGCCGGGCTTCACGGGGCAGGAGAGCTTCCGGACCCTCTCGACGCTCTCGCAGGCGCAGGCTGCGAACGGCATGGCCGACGCCGCGAGCGCGACGATGCAGAAGGCGATGGCCCATCCGAGCGCGACCGCCGTCGACCTCCACATGTACGCTCGCGGGCTCCAGGCGCAGAAGAAGACCGACGAGGCCGTCGCCGTCTACCTCCTGAACGCGAAGAAGCACCCGGGACAGTGGCCGGTCGAGGTCGGCCTGGCGCGCGCGTACTCGGCGCAGGGAAAGCTGAAGGAGGCCCTCGCCGCGGCGAAGAAGGCGCTCGCGCAGGCGCCGGACGACGTGAACCGGAAGGGCCTGCAGTCGATGATCGAGAAGCTCTCGGCCGGAAAGCCGATCGACTGACGCCGGCCGGCGCGAGCGCCGCCGTTCCGGCCTTCAGCGCCTGCGCAGGACCCTCAACGTTCCGAGAACGTCGCTGTAGGAATCGGTCCAGACACGGACGGGCCGCTCCGGCCCGTCCCACGGCTCGCCGAACGGGGCGAGCTCGGCGGCGCGGAGTCGCTCGCGCGACGGCGAGAGGACGAGCCAGAAGGAGGCGCGGGCCAGGCCCTTCGCCTCCTCTCCGACGCTCAGTCCGTGGAAGCCGCTCGCGTTCGCGAGGGCCCGCACGGCAGGCTCGAGGTCGAGGTGTCGGTTCGAGATGTGGACCGCGAGGACCGAGCGCGGTCCGGCGAGGTGGCGTCGATAGAGCTGGAACGCCTCGAGCGTCAGCAGATGCACGGGGATCGCGTCGCTCGAGAAGGCGTCGAGGACGAGGACGTCGTATCGCTGAGGGGGTTCGCGCTCGAGCGAGAGCCGGGCGTCGCCCAGTACGACCTCTCTCTTCCCGCCGGGGTCCGAGAGGTAGGTGAAGATGGGCCGCGCGCCGGTCGAGAGGGCGATGACCTCGGGGTTTATCTCGTAGAAGCGGTAGACGTCCTGCGGGCGCGCCCAGGCGCCGAGCGTGCCGACTCCGAGGCCGACGACCCCGACCCGAATCCCGCGGCCTTCGTCGCCCCCGTCGGTCACGGCGCTCCGGATCGCGAGCCCCACACCGCTCGACAGGCCATAGTAGGTCGTCGGATGGCGGCGGACGCCGGGTGCGTCCACCTGCTCGCCGTGGATGATGCGTCCGTGGAAGAGGCGGAAGAACCTCTCTCCGGGCCGTTTGGGAACGTCTCCGGTCTCGACGACGAACCAGCCGTAGAAGTTCCGCGACGAAAGGACCGTCCCGGACCGGTCGGCGAAGAGCGACCAGCCGAGCCCCGTCCCGGCGCCCGCGAAGACGATCGCAGAAGCGGCGAGTGTCGCGCGGCGGCGGCCCGGCGTCCCGAAGAGCCGCGCCGGCGCGTCGCGGAAGACGGAGGCGAGGAGCAGGACGATGCCGAGGTAGGCCGCGATCGGAAGCTCCCAAAGCCCGGGGAAGAGAGCGGGAGCCACCACGGCGACGATAAAGCCGCCGAGCGCGCCGCCGACGGAGATGACGAGGTAGTACGCGGTCAGGCGGGACGCGGGGGGGGCGATCGCGGCGAGCTCGCCGTGGCAGAACATGCAGAGCGAGAGGAGGAAGACGAGGAGCGTCCCGACCTGGATCTCGAGGGCGACGTGCGATCCGCTGGCGAGGAGGGCCGCCGTCCCGATCGTGCTGCCGAGCAGGAGCACGCCCCAGATGCCTCTCCGGTAGCGCCGCGACCGGCCGAAGGACGCGATGAAGGTCCCGAGGTAGATCGCGAGCGGCACGACCCAGAGGAAGGGGATCGGCGCCACGTCGAGGGTGAGCTGGTTCGTGACCGCGAGCAGAGCGAGCGAGGCGGTCGCCGAGAGGACGAGCCACCAGCCCGGGCCGGAGCCGGTCCGCCCCCGAGGTTCCGATTCGACCTCGCGCAGGTCTTCCCGCGCCGCCATCGGCGCCGCCTGGTCCACTCTCGACCGCGCGAGGGCCGCCCCTGCCACGAGGGCTCCATAGACCACGAAGCCGCTCGCCCAGAGCCACGCCTGCGTCGGGACGTCGAATCGCGGCTCGACGAGAAGCGGGTAGGAGAGGAGCCCCAGGAGCGACCCGACGTTCGAGACGGCGTAGAGCGGATAGGGCGAGCGGCCGGGCGCGAGCCGGACGAACCAGGCCTGGAGCAGCGGACTGGTCGTCGCGAGCGTCAGGTACGGAAGGCCGGCGGAGATCGCGAGCAGGGCGAGCAGCCAGGGGAGCGGCGCGTCGTCGGGGGCCGGCTTCCAGGTCGGTCCGGGCGTGAGCGGGGAAGGCCAGGCGACGGCGGCCGACGCGAGGCCGGCGACGGCGAGCAGGACGAGACCGAGGTGAAGGGCGGCCTGCCCGCGCGACCCGAGCCGGGACGTGAGGCCGTGGGCATAGAGGTATCCCCCGACGAGGAGGACCTGGAAGAAGAGCATGCACGCCGTCCAGACCGAAGCCCCTCCGCCGAACCACGGCAGGAACCACTTCGCTACGAGCGGCTGAATCTGGAACAGAAGCGCGGAGCCGAGCCCGATTGCCGCCGGGATCAGGAGTCGTGCAACCACCCGGGGAGTGTAGTGGCTCCGCCACCCGGGAGAAGGGGAGGGCTCGATCGCCCGTTCCGGGGACCCGGCGGGGGGAGGGACTCCGGAGCGAGCCGGAGCACCCGGCAATGAGACAGGAGCCGGACGGCGCGGAATTCCGCACCATCCAAGCCCCGGTCGCGAACGGCCGATTGGCGGTCCCGGAGAGGCGGAATGGCCTCCGAACCGGTAGAATCCGCGGTCGGACGGCGCCACTGTTCCTGCCTGCGGCTTCCCCGCCGGGCGGTTCGAACGGGCGGTCTGGCAGGAGGATTCCAATGAAGAAATTCCGTGTGGTCCAGTGGGGCCTCGGCGCCATGGGCAGCGGCATGGCGCGCCTGATGCTCGAGAAGGACGGCCTCGAGCTCGTCGGCGGCATCGACATGAGGCCCGACTTCGTCGGGAAGGACCTCGGCGACGTCCTCGGCGCCGGGCGGAAGCTCGGCTTCGCCGTGACGAGCGACCCGGCGAGCGTCCTCGACGGGGCGAAGGTCGACCTCGTCGTCATCGCGACGACCTCCTGGACGAAGGAGCAGATGCCCGACCTGAAGAAGATCCTCTCGGCCGGGATCAACTGCATCTCCATCGCCGAGGAGATGTCGGCCCCCGAGGCGCAGAGCCCCGCGCTCGCCGAAGAGCTCGACGAGCTCGCGAAGAAGAACGGCGTCTCGATCCTCGGCACGGGCGTCAACCCCGGCTTCGTCCTCGACCTCCTCGTCGTCGCCCTCTCGGGCGTCTGCCACAAGGTGGAGCGGATCGAGGCGAGCCGCGTGAACGACCTCTCTCCGTACGGTCCGACCGTCATGAAGACGCAGGGCGTCGGGACGACCCCCGAGGGCTTCGCGGCGGGCGTGGCCGACGGCTCGATCGTCGGGCACGTCGGCTTCCCGGAGAGCATCCGGATGATCAGCGACGCCCTCGGCCTCGGCGTGACGCGGATCGAGGAGAGCCGCGAGGCGATCGTCAGCAAGGTCTACCGCGAGACGCCGCACGTGAAGGTGCAGCCGGGGATGGTCGCCGGCTGCGCGCACGTCGCCGTCGGCTACGCGAACGACAAGCCGGTCGTCAAGCTCGTCCACCCGCAGCAGATCCACCCGCACCTCGAGGGGCAGGGGACGGGCGACTACATCAACATCTACGGCAAGCCCGAGATCCACATGTCGACCGGCCCCGAGATCGCCGGCGGCATCGCGACGATGGGCGTCGCCGTGAACATGATCCCGCACGTCGTCGCGGCGACGCCGGGCCTCAAGAGCATGTGCGACCTGCCGGTGCCCGCCGCCCTCATGGGCGAGAGCGCGTACCGCCGCCGCGTCTGACCGTCCACGAGCCGATGGGGAGAGGGCCGGGTTCCCGGCCCTCTCCGGCCGCGTTGCGCGCGGCGGGGGAAGCATGACTGTCGCGAAGGGGACCTGGGTCGAGATCGAGTCGATCGTCCTGAAACCCGAAGAGCGGGCCCCCGGTCTGCCCGAGGACACCGCGAAGACCCCGTACGTCCTGCGCCTCTCGGGCTTTCTCGAGGAGGAGGCCGAGGTCGGGCAGGAGGTCGCGGTGAAGAGCCTCGTCGGCCGGACGCACCGCGGCGTCCTCCGGGCCGTGAACCCCTCCTACGACCACAGCTTCGGCGCGACGGTGCCGGAGCTGCTTCACGTCGGGCTCCGGGAGGGCTGAGATGAAGGGCACGAGCTACGCCGCCGTCCTCTCCCGGAAGAACGAGGTCATGAAGGCGAGCCTCGGGATCGACTACGACACCTACGTCTCCTCCCCCGTCGCCTTCGACTACGAGCGGATGATGGCCGAGACCGGCTACTCGCTCGACGACATCGCCCGCATCCAGGCGGAGACGAAGGTCGGGAACACGCCGCTCCACGAGCTGACGCGCCTGACGGAGGCGGTCCGCGCGACGGCCGGGCCCGGCAAGGGGGCGCGGATCCTCGTGAAGGACGAGGCGGCGAACGCCTCCGGCTCCTTCAAGGCGCGCCGCGCCTCGATCAGCGCGTACGAGGCGAAGAGGCGCGGCTACGAGGGGGTGATCGCGGCGACGAGCGGCAACTACGGCGCCGGCGTCGCGAGCCAGGCGGCGATGCGCGGCCTGAAGTGCATCATCCTCCAGGAGGTCTTCGACAGCCGCGGCGTGGGCCAGCCCGAGATCGTCGAGAAGTCGCGCGCCTGCGAGGCGTACGGCGCCGAGGTGCAGCGGCTCTCCGTCGGGCCGGAGCTCTTCTACGTCCTCCTGAAGACGCTCGAGGAGACCGGCTGGTTCAACGCGAGCCTCTACACGCCGTTCGGCATCCGGGGGGTCGAGACGCTCGGCGTCGAGATCGCCCGGCAGGTCCGCGAGCGCTATCGCCGCGACCCCGACGCCGTCGTCGTCACGCACGCCGGCGGCGGGAACCTGACCGGCACCGCGCGCGGTCTCCTCGCCGAGGGGTGCGCGAAGACCCGCGTCGTCGCCTGCTCCGTCGACCTCGCGGGCCTCCACATGGCCTCGGACCGCGACTTCAACCGGAAGAGCTTTACGACGGGGCACACCGGCTTCGGCGTCCCGTTCGCCACGTGGCCCGACCGGGTCGACGTCCCGCGGAACGCGGCGCGGAGCCTCCGCTACATGGACGAGTACCAGCTCGTCAGCCAGGGCGAGGTCTTCTACGTCACCGAGCTGATGACGAAGCTCGAAGGGCTCGAGCGCGGCCCGGCGGGGAACACGAGCCTCACGGCGGCCGTGACGCTCGCGCGCCAGATGGACCGCGACCAGGTCGTCGTCGTCCAGGAGACCGAGTACACCGGCGCCGGCAAGCACCACAACCGCCAGCTCTCCTTCGCCCGCGAGAACGGGATCGAGGTGAGGGTCGGCGACCCGGCGGAGAACGTCCCGGGGAAGACGATCGTCCTCCCCGCCTCGCTCGAGACGGTCCGGGGCCGCGTCCAGGACATGGACAAGCTTCGCCTCTCGTACCTGAAGAACGCCGCGAAACAGCACCCGGTGGAGAGGTGGAGCGACGGCGACGTCGCCTTCCTCGCTGCCGACGTCAAGAAGGACGCGGCCTGGGTCCGCCGGGCCGCCGAGGACCTCGCCTGACACCACGCCCCGGCCCCGCGCCGGGGCGGACGACCCGGCGGGCCGCGCCCGCCCTGGAGACGACGAGATGACCGACGACAGGATCGCCCGCTTCGAAGAGCGGCGCGCCGCCCTCGCGAAGCTGAGCGACGACGAGCTCAAGGAACGCTTCTGGAAGCTGACGAACGAGGTCGTCGCGCCGATCCTCGACCTCGCGAAGGGGCACACGAGCCCTTCGATCGAGCGTGCCGTCCTCCTCCGGATGGGGATCGACTCCGTCACGACCCAGGGCGTCGTCCAGCGGATCTCCGACGCCGGCCTCCTCGGCAAGGGAGCGGGGCACGTCGTCCTGAAGCTCTCCCAGAGGACCGGGAAGGACCTCCGCGCCGCGGCGCAGTCGATCCTCGACGACGCCTCCGTCCTGCAGGGGCTCTTCGGAGCCGCGTGAGGCCGCGATGACGAAGCCGACTCCCCCGAACCAGAAGCTGGACATCGAGAAGATCCTCGAGGGGCTCGAGGGCTACCACCCCCCGCGGAAGGGATGGACCTGGCGCGACGTGCCGGAAGGGGGCGTCGACATGGGTCCGTTCCACTTCCGCGACATGTCGAAGCCGCTCACGCGGTCGATCGGCCTCCCGGCGAGCAAGTACTTCGACAACATCGACCCGCAGCCCTCCTGCGTCGTCACGACCGAGATCGCCTCCGGCCGCTTCGAGGACGACCTCCGGCGGATGCGGATGGCCGCGTGGCACGGCGCCGACCACATCATGGTCATCCGGACGACCGGCCAGAGCCACATCGACGGCCTCCTCGAGGGGACGCCCGAGGGGATCGGCGGCGTGCCGATCACGCGCAAGCAGATCCGCGCGAGCCGCAAGGCGTGCGACGAGATCGAGAAGGAGGTCGGACGCCCGATCAACTTCCACTCCTACGTCTCCGGCGTGGCCGGACCCGAGGTCGCCGTCCTCTTCGCCGAGGAGGGGATCAACGGGGCCCACCAGGACCCGCAGTACAACGTCCTCTACCGCAACGTGAACATGTACCGCTCCTTCGTCGACGCGGCGGAGGCGAAGAAGGTCATGGCGGGCGCGCGGATCTTCCAGATCGACGGCGCCCACAACGCGAACGCCACCGCCAAGGCGGGCTGGCTCGTCATGCCCGAGCTGATGGTCCAGCACGGCATCAACTGCGCGTTCTCGGTCGCCGTCGGGATGGAGAAGGACCTGATCGGCCTCTCCACCGTCCCGCCGAACGCCCCGCCCGCGCCGAAGCTCTGGTACGACCTGCCGTATGCGGTCGCGCTCCGCGACTTCTTCAGCGACTTCCGGATGCGGGCGCAGCAGAACACCCGCTACATCGAGGCCGACATCGAGGAGGCGGTGAGGACGCACACCGTCGACACCCTCATCTCGATGCTCACCCGGGCGGACATCCAGAGCACGATCACCCCCGACGAGGGACGGAACGTGCCGTGGCACTACAACAACGTCCGCGGCATCCAGACCGTGAAGCAGACCTGGGCCGCGCTCGACGGGATCCAGTCGCTCGTCGCTCTGAAGCACGACGGGCCGCTCGGCGAGATGGTCCGCGACCTGAAGGAGCGCGCCGTCGCCTTCCTCGAGGAGGTCCTCGAGGTGGGCGGCTACTTCGCGGCGGTCGAGAAGGGCTTCTTCGTCGACTCGGCGAAGTACCCCGAGCGGAGCGGCGACGGCATCGCCCGCGACGGGAAGGGCGGCGTCGGCGCCGGCTCCCTCGTCCCGCGCGACGCGGACTACCTGGCCCCCGTCTGCGACCACTTCGGGACGAACCACCTCCCCGCGAGCGCGGCGAAGCCGTGCGACCCGATCGGCGGCTGCACGCTCTGCGACCCGTCGAGGATCGTCTTCGTCGACGAGCTCGACCCTGAGGACAACTGCCACAGGCGGCTCGAGAAGACCCTCCCCTACCGGAAGGGGACGGCGATCCGCCCCGAGGCCGAGTGGGCGGGCGACGGGACGGTCCTCGTCCAGCTCTTCGTCCCCGAGAACGAGGAGATCGCCCCGGTCTACGCCGTCGAGATGGCGAAGAAGATGGGCCTCGTCGACCCGGAGGTCATCAACACGATGGTCCTCCACCCGGCGGAGGGGTGCTTCGTCGAGGTGAAGGGGAAGGTCGCGTTCGACGTCGACCGGACGACGCTGAAGATCCCCGAGAAGGAAGTGATCCTCCCCGAGCAGGAGCTGCGCGACGCGGTGAAGAAGGTCGGCCTCACGGTCGTCGCAGGGACGGTCGGAGAGGACGAGCACAGCGTCGGCCTCCGCGAGATCCTCGACATCAAGCACGGCGGCATCGAGAAGTACGGCGTGAAGTACCACTACCTCGGGACGTCGGTGCCGGTCGGCAAGCTCGTCGACGCCGCCGTCGAGACCGGGGCGCACGCCATCCTGATCTCCACGATCATCAGCCACAACGACGTCCACCGTTCCCAGATGCGGAAGCTCGCCGAGCTCTGCCGGGAGAAGGGGATCCGCGACCGCGTCGTGCTCGTCGCCGGCGGCACCCAGGTGAACCGCGACATGGCGAAGGAGACCGGCCTCGACGCGACGTTCGGACGCGGCACGAAGGGGATCCACGTCGTCAACGCGATGGTGAAGGCGCTCCGGACGCGCGGCGCGGCCTGAGCGGAACGCAGCGGCGGGGCGCGGCCGTTTTCCGGCCGCGTCCCGCGATCCACCCACCGGGAGGCGCGGCCCTGGGCCGGAGATGAAGATCGACGTCCTGACGCTCGAGGTCGGCTCGACGATCACGAAGGCGAACGGCTTCGTCCGCTTCCCGGGCGGAGGCTTCGACCACGTCGCCCAGGGCTTCGCCCCGACGAGCGTCGCCGCGGGAGACGTCGGGATCGGCGTCGACGCGGCGCTCGAAGACCTCCGCGCCCGCTCCGGCCTCGACCCCTCCGGCGCCGAGACGTTCGTGAACAGCTCGGCGGCCGGGGGCCTCCGGATGACCGTCCACGGCCTGACGATGTCGATGACGGCCCGCGCCGCGCGCGAGGCGGCGCTCGGCGCCGGCGGGATCGTGAAGCTGGTGACGGCGGGTGAGCTCGAGAGCTGGGAGCTCGACGAGATCCGCGCGATCTCCCCGAACCTCGTCCTCCTCGCCGGAGGCGTCGACCACGGCGAGAAGGGGATCGTCCTGAAGAACGCCGAGAAGCTGGCCGCGCTGATGGCGGAGGGCCTCCGCGTCCCGGCCCTGTACGCCGGCAACGCGGCTCTCCGGCGCCCGGTCACGGAGCTCTTCCGTCTCGCGGGCGTCGAACTCCACGTCGCCGAGAACGTCTTCCCCGAGGTCGACGTCCTGAACGTCGGCCCGCTCCGCCGCCTCGTCCACGAGGCCTTCAACCGTCACATCGTGAACGCGCCGGGGATGCACCGCCTCGCGGAGCTGACCCGGCACGAGATCCTCCCGACGCCGGGCGCCGTCCTCCGCGGAGCCGAGCTCTTCGCCGAGGTCGCGGGCGACTGCCTCGTCTTCGACGTCGGCGGCGCGACGACCGACGTCCACTCCGTGACGGAGGGGAGCGCCGACTGGCACTCCCGGCTCGTCGAGCCGGAGCCGCGCGCGAAGCGGACCGTCGAGGGGGACCTCGGCGTCTACGTGAACGCGCGGAACGTCGTCGACCTCGCGGGCGAGCCGGAGGGCGAGGAGCGCCTCGCCGACCTCGCCGCCCTCCCCGTCACCGACCGCCAGAAGGCGCTCACCCGCTGGCTTTGCGAACGGGCCGTCTCGATCGGCGCCCGCCGCCACGCGGGCGTCGTCTCCGACCTCTACACCCCGACCGGCCGGAAGCAGGTCGTCAGGGGAAAGGACCTGACCGCCGTACGCTGGGTCGTCGCGACCGGCGGCGCCCTCACGAAGGTGGAGGGGGCGGCCGACTGCCTCCGCGCCGTCTGCACCGGCGCGGGGAAGCACCTCCTTCCCGACCCTTCGGCCACGATCCTCGTCGACGCCGAGTACCGCTTCAGCGCCCTCGGCACCCTCGCCCACGCGTACCCCGACGACGTCCGCGCGACGTTCCGAAGCTGGATCGGCGCGCGCTCGGAGCCGTAGAGGAGCCTCATGTTCATCCGGACGCCCCGCCTCGAGATCTACCCCGACCGGATCGCCCAGAACGCCCGGGCCGTCATCGCCCTCTGCCACGAGCACGGGGCGCAGGTGGCGGCGGTGACGAAGGTCGTCTGCGCCCACCCGGCGGTCGTCAACGCCCTGGTGGCGGGCGGAGCCGACATGGTCGCCGACAGCCGCATCCGGAACCTCCAGGCGATGGCCGACGCCGGGATCGACCGGCCGCTGATGCTCCTCCGGATCCCGGCGCCGAGCCGGGCGGCCGACGTGGTCCGTTGCGCGAACGTCACGCTCAACAGCAACCTCGGGACGATCGAGCTGCTCTCGGAGTCCGCGGTCCTCCACGGCGTCCGCCACCAGGTGATCGTCATGGTCGACGTCGGCGACCTGCGCGAGGGCGTCTGGCCCGACAGGGCGATCGAGATCGTGCGCGGCGCCGCGAAGCTCCGGAACATCGAGGTGATCGGCCTCGGCTGCAACCTCGCCTGCTACGGAGGCGTCATCCCGACGCGCGAGAACATGACGGCCCTCGTCGGGATCCGGGACCGGTGCCGGGAGGAGACGGGACTCGACCTGAACCTCCTCTCCGGCGGGAACAGCGCGAACCTCCCGCTCCTGGCCAGTGGACAGATGCCGTGGGAGATCAACCATTTCCGGATCGGCGAGGCGATCGTCCTCGGCCGGAACGTCATCGACCGGAGCCCCTGGCCGGGGACGCGTCAGGACACGTTCAAGATGGTCGCGGAAGTCGTGGAGGTCGAGCGGAAGCCGTCGATGCCGATCGGGGAGCGCGGACAGGACGCCTTCGGCGGGACGCCGGAGTTCGAGGACCGCGGCGTCCGCCTCCGCGCGATCTGCAACCTCGGCCGGCAGGACGTCGTCGTCGACGGCATCGAGCCGCTCCTCCCCGGGGTCACCGTCCTCGGCGGCTCCAGCGACCACCTCATCCTCGACGTCGAGGAAGCGGCGGAGAATGTGAAGGTGGGCGACGAGCTCGAGTTCTGGCCCGGCTACGGGGCGCTCCTCGCGCTCTCGACGAGCCCCTACGTTCAGAAGGTCGTGATCCGCGGATGAGCCTCCTCTACGCCACCCACGCCCGCGTCCACCTCGGAAACGTTTGCGACAACCTCCGCGCGATCCGTGCTGCGGTGGGGCCTTCGCGGAAGGTCCTCATCGCCGTGAAGGCGAACGGCTACGGCCACGGCGCCGTCGAGGTCTCGCGGATGGCCGAGGCGACCGGGACGGCCGAGTGGCTCGGAGTCGCCACGGTCCCCGAGGGGGTCCAGCTCCGGGAGGCGGGCCTCCGCCTCCCGATCCTGAAGCTCGGGCCGACCTTCCCGTGGGAGATGCGGGCCGCCGTCGAGGCGGGAGTCACGCTCGCGATCTGCTCGAGCGAGGAGGCGGACGCCGCCGCGGAAGCCGCCCGCGCGGCCGGGCGCCCCGCCTCCGTCCACCTCAAGGTCGACACCGGCATGGGGCGGGTCGGCGTGACGCAGGAAGATGCGCCCGCCCTCGCCCTCCGCCTCTCGGCGCTCCCGGGCGTGGAGCTCGGCGGCGTCTTCACCCACCTCCCCGTCAGCGACGCGGCCGACCCGGCCTGGACCCGCGAGCAGGTATCCCGCTTCCGCGCGGCCGCCGAGGCGGTCCAGGAGGCGGCCGGCCGGCGGCTCCTCGTTCACTGCGCGAACTCCGGCGCCGTCCTCGGCCACGAGCCCTCCTGGCTCGACATGGTCCGCCCCGGGATCATGATCTACGGCTTCCGCCCCGACGCAGAGACGCCGGCGACGATCCCGCTGAAGCCGGCGATGAGCCTCCTGACGCGCGTCTCCTTCCTGAAGCGGGTCGCGGCCGGGACCTCGATCGGGTACGGCCGGACGTGGATCGCGCCGCGCGACACGTTCGTCGCGACGATCCCCGCCGGCTACGCGGACGGCTTCAACCGCCTCTTCTCGAACCGGGGGCGGGTCCTGATCGGCGGGAAGAGCTATCCGCTCGTCGGCCGCGTCTGCATGGACCAGAGCATGGTCGACCTCGGAGAGGAGACCGACGTCGCGGTCGGCGACGAGGTCGTCCTGATGGGCCGGAGCGGCGACGCCGAGATCCCTTGCGAGGAATGGGCCGAGAAGCTCGGGACGATCACCTACGAGGTGACCTGCCAGATCAGCCCGAGGGTGGCGCGGGTCTACGACCCGTACTGACCGCTTCCCCGGAGGCGGGGCCCCCGCCGCGCGGCGCCTCCAGGATCAGAGCGAGACGTCGAAGGACTTCAGCTGCTCGGTGGCGTGGCGGTACCCGGCGTCGATGATCCGGGCGTGTAGGCCGGTGGCGAGCATGCCGAACCCTGCGAGCTCGGGCCGCAGGCAGACGTCGGCTTCGAGCCGCATCTGCTCGACGTGCGCGAGGTTGGCCAGGAGCATGCTGTGCAGCAGCACGTCGAACACGCCGGGCGGGGAAGGGCGGTCCCGACGACGGTCGAAGCGGGCCAGAAGCTGCGTCCAGGGCGAGGGATAGGCGCCGCCGGCGAAGGTCAGATGCTGGGCCGCGCTCACGTCGACGGCGATCACGCGGCCGGCGAGCCGATCGCGCGCGACGCCGACCGGAAGGTTGTCGATCAGGCCTCCGTCTACCAGCAGCTCGCCGTCCCGGATCCAGGGTTCGACGACTCCTGGGAGGGAGCAGCTGGCACGCAGCGCCGCCCAGGCCGGGCCCCTCGTGTGGAGCTCGATCGCCTTGCGGGCCAGGTTGCTCGAGACGGCCACGAAGGGGAGCCAGAGGTCCTCGATCCGGGTCTGACCGCACTGGTCGGCGAGGGCGCGGCTCAGCCGTTCGCCACGGATCAGGGAGAAGAGCGGAAGGGTGTAGGCGCTGAAGGGGCGTGCCTCGTGGAAGATCCGGGCCGAACGCCGCAGCTCGTCGTCGCTCGAGTCGGCCGCGACCAGGTAGCCCGACAGGGCGCCGGCGCTCGTCCCGGCGACCAGGTCGACGGGGATGCCCAGCTCGCGCATCGCGAGCACTCCTCCCAGGTGAGCGAAGCAGCGCGCACCGCCGCCCGAGAGCGCGAGCGCCACTCCCCGCCCGGCGACCCCGCGAGCCACGCGTCGGACGTCGTCCTCGCGGTCGAGGCGCACGTGGACGTGCGCGTCGACGGTCCGGGCGTCGAGCCAGCGCGCCGTGTCACTCGGGGGCTTCGAGCCGTCCCGGTGCAGCAGCGCCAGCAGGCGCCGGGGCTGGCGCCGGGCCGGCGCCGACGGACGCAGTGCCACCTCCAGGGCTCCCGGGCCCGGGTCGCCGTTCGCATCGGCGACGAGGAGCACCTGGTCGGCGTGGCCGACCACGAGGGTGCTCCAGGCATTCGGTGACGCGTCGGCCACGAGCAGCAGGAAGCGGTGGGCGGCGGCCAGCGCTCGAGCCAGGCGTCGACCCGGATCCAGGCCGGGTGCGAACCGGAGAAGCCCGCCTTCTCTCTCGCGATGCCGATCTCGTCGAGGCGGGCGCTACTCGCGTGGAGGGTCGGACCGAACCGGGAGAGCGCGCCGGCGAGCCGCTCCGCGAACGCCGCGACGTCCACGCCGGGAGTGGCCGGCACCAGGGCCAGCGTGAGCCCGGCCCCCGTCGCGTGGCGCGGCGCGTTTCCCCGCGCCACGAGCCGTCGAGCCAGCGTGCGAAGCATGGCGTTCGCCACCTGCGGCCACTCCGAGACCAGCTCGGCGAACCGGTCCATCGGGAAGCGGACGAGCTCGGCGTCGCGCAGCGCGTAGACGGTCGCCGAACGCGGCTCGCCGGTGAGCAGGGACAGCTCGCCGAGCGCTTCGCCCGGCCCTACCTCGGCGAGGAGCCGGTCGGCCTGGTCGCCACCGGACGGCTCCACGACCGCCATCCGGCCGCTGGTCACCACGTACCACGCGTCGCCGGGATCGCCCTTGTGGAAGAGCACCTCGCCGCTGCGCAGCGTGAGCCACGTGGCCTGCTCCTCGATCGCCCCCAGCACGCCGCCGTCGAGAGGACCGAGAAGGGAAGGCAGGACGTCCAGCATCCGGTGGCGCCGCACGCGCCGCCCCGCCACCCGGGCGACCGTCTCCAGAAGCTCGGGCGATTCGTCGCAGAGGACGTCGAAGAGCTGTCGCCGCAGCCGGAGCACCTGAGCCTCTTCGACCGCCACGAGCGTCGCCGAGGCGACCCCTCCGACGACGAGCTGCATCTCGCCCACGGCGCCCCCGGGGCCGATCGTGCCGATGGCGTCCTCGATGCCGCCGTCCCGGCGCAGGCGGACCTCGAACCGGCCGGCGGCGACGACGAACAGCGAATCGCTGACCTCGCCCTGGCGCAGCAGAGTCTCCCCGGTGCCGAAGGACGTCCGGCTCATGGCACCTGCCAGCCGGTTTCGCAGCGGCTCGGCGAGCGACCCGGAGGTCTCCGATTCCGCCAGAAGCGCGGCCGCTTCCCGCACGCCGCAGGCGCCCGGGCTCGTCGTGGGCGCGGCCATCCCGGCCTACCCGGCCGCCACCCTCCGTTCCACCCGGACGAGCCGCTCGGACAGGATCCGGCCGGGGTTGAAGTGGAGCTGGAGCGCCACGTCCGGATCGGGCTTGCCCAGCTCCGACAGGAAATGCCGCCGCAGAACGAGCAGGTGGCAATCGCTCGCGGCCTTGACAGACGCGGTTCGCTTGCCTTCGTCCCGGAAGAACGCGAGCTCGCCGAACAAGTCGCCGCGCCCCAGCACCGTCAGGCGCCGTCCCTCGGCCGAGAGTACCTCCAGCGTCCCTTCCAGGACGATGTACATCTCGCGTTCGCCATAGCTGGCCCTGGTGACGAGCGTGTCGCGCGCGACGTCGAGCAGGAACCCCTTCGTGGTCAGCTACCGGACGGCCGCCTCGTTCAGGCCGTCGAGGATCGAGCTCGCGGCGGCGTCCTGCAGGAGCCCGTCCTGGACTTCCTGCCAGATCTGGTCGCGCCCGAGCTCGATCGAGGACGCACCGGGGTCGAGCAGGTCGCCCAGGGTCGAGAGGTCGAAAGGAGGCCTCTTCCCCGGGCCCGTGCCGTAGTAGCGCGAGACCAGAGACGCCACGGGCGAGCCCATCTGCTTGAGGTACTTCGCGTCCGACGCGATCCCGACCAGCGGCACGTGAAGGCCGTCCAAGGTGGGAACGAGCGGCGCGGCGTAGGGGCGAAACCCGAGCTTGCAGTAGTGCGGCACGAGGCCGGGCGCGCAGTAGCAGAAGCCGAGGTCGACCTCCGCGGCCACGCCGCGCTCGTAGACGGACCGGACGAGCGACGGAAGCAGCAGCTTGCCTCTCAGAGTCGGCCGGATCATCAGGCGGCCGAGCTCGGAGACAGTCCTCTTCTCGATGCCCGGGAACTTCGACATCGAGAGCATGTCGAACTCGTGTCTCGGTATCCGGCCGGGCCGCCAGATCCGAAGTCGCACGGTCGCGCTGATGTCGTCCAGCGGACCCGTGTAGAGCAGAACGGAGCCGTCCTGCTCGTCGTCGCCGTCGCAGACGACCTTACGGACGTGGTCCACGCCGCCGATCTCGCGGCCGAGCTCGTCGACGTAGATCCTGTACCGGAAGGCGTAGGCGGCGTCGCGCTGCTCGCGACTCTTCGCTTCGTGGACCTGCTCCAGCTTCGTGAGCCACGGTTCGAACAAGGGAACTCCTGATTCGGGGCGGGTGCAAAATGACAGCCTCCGGCGGCCGCCCGAAGGAATCGCCGCATGGGGTCCGACGGGCGGGGGGAGACGCGATGGCCGACGACCACATCACCGCGGGAGCCATCGCGAAGGAGCTCGGAGCCTCTCCGGCGCAGGTGAAGAAGGCGATCGAGGCGCTGACGCTCGCGCCCGTCGCGAAGAAGGGCGCCTGCAGCTATTGCTCGCGCGAGCAGCTGAAGAAGATCAAGGGCGCGCTGAAGTAGGCGGCCGGGTCTCCCGGACGTCGGCCGACACCCCGGGGACCGCCTGGATCCGGGCTTTCGGTGACGGACGGCCCGGGGCATTCGTCGGGCGCGACGGGCGAGTGGCGTCGTACGATAGCCGCCGCGTGACGACGGCCCGGGTCGACGAGAGACGTTCCCCTCCCGGAGAGGTGCTCGCGGAGCTCTATCGCCGGCGCTTCCCGCCGGCGGATCTCGAGGAGATGCGGGCGGTCTGGCGCGTCCTCGTCCGGGACTTCTTCGGCCCGAGGATCCCGGAGCGCGGCACGGTCGTCGACGTCGGCGCGGGGCCGTGCCTCTTCATCAACGAGGTGAAGGCCGCGCGCCGGATCGCCGTCGACGCGAGCCCGGCCCTCGCCGAGGCGGCCGGGCCCGGCGTCGAGCCGGTCGTGGACGACGACGTCGACCTCCCCTCGATTCCCGACGCGACCGCCGACATCGTCTTCATGAGCAACTTCCTCGAGCACCTCGCCTCGCCCGCGGAGCTTCTCCGGGCGCTCGCCGCGGCCCGGCGCGTTCTGCGGTCCGGCGGGCAGCTCCTCGTCCTCCAGCCGAACTTCCGCCTCTGCCCCCGACGCTACTTCGACTTCGTCGACCACTCCCTCGCCGTCACGGACCGCGGCCTCGTCGAGGGGCTGCAGGCAACGGGCTTCGAGGTCGTCGAGCTGCGCGTGCGCTTCCTCCCGTTCACGTCGAAGTCGCGGATCCCGAAGTGGCCGTGGGCCGTCTCGATCTACCTGAAGCTCCGTCCCCTCCAGTGGCTCCTCGGCGGCCAGACGTTCGTCCGGGCGAGGGCGCGGGCATGACCCGCTCCGCTTGCGACCGCATCAGCCTCTTCTTCCCCGTCTACCGGGACGAGCGGACGGTGGAGCGTGTCGCGACGAAGGCACGGCGGGTCCTCGACGAGCTCGCGGCCGATTGGGAGATCATCGTCGTCGACGACGGGTCGCCGGACCGGGCGGGGGAGATCGCCGAGGGGCTCGCCCGCACGGACCCGAGGGTCCGCGTCATCCGTCACGGCCGGAACCTCGGGTACGGCTCGGCGCTCCGGACGGGCCTCGACGCCGCTCGTTTCGAGTGGATCGCGTTCACGGACGGCGACGACGAGTACGAGGTGGACGACCTCCGGAAGCTCTGGCGGCTCCGGGAGTTCTACGACCTGATCCTCACGTTCCGGTACGCGAAACGCTACGGGAGCGCGCGGATCTTCATCTCGTGGGTCTACAACAACCTTCTCCGCCGCGTCTTCCGGAGCCATTACCGCGACATCAGCTGCGGCCTGCGGCTCGTCAGGAAGGAAGTGGCTGCCGAGCTGCCGCTCCGCTCGACGAGCCCCTTCATCGGCGCCGAGATCGCCATCAAGACGATGCTGAAGGGGTTCCGCGTCGGCGAGGTCGGGATCCAGACCTTCCCGCGCGAGTTCGGGAAGGGCTCCTCGACGAGCCTTGCGAACATCCTCGCGACGATGCGCGACATGCGCGCCGTCTACCGGGAGGTTTTCTCTCCCGAGTACGACCGGCCTCTGAACCACTGAGGGGCGGGCGAAGCGTGTCGGCGAAAGCGGCGAAGGCGCTCCTCTTCCCCTGGCCGCCGCGCCGGCTTCGGTGGGCTCGGCCCGTCCAGGTCGCGCTCCGCACCATCCACGTCGCGGCGATGGCCCTCGTCCTCGGCGGCCTCGCGTTCGACGTCCCCGACGCGCGGCTCCACGTCGCCGGCGTCGTCACCGTCGCGAGCGGCGTCGGCCTCCTGGCCGTCGAGCTCGCGCGGACGGGCGTCTTCCTCTACACGGGGGCGGGCGCCGCCTCGA